>OLLR01000024.1_pt1 | contig 59544 bp, 48 predicted proteins | sample 1604601 | NCBI WGS metagenome assembly OLLR01 (sample SAMEA104055725, study PRJEB20765) | soil metagenome | biome: Arctic tundra; feature: Polygonal ground; material: soil | place: USA | collected 2011-09 | depth 0-0.5 m | reverse complement strand
TCCCAAAGATCTTCCCAGGTCTGGCCCTCTTTCCACAGGAAGACCTGGCCTTTGATCAAGCGGCAGTTGCGATCAATCGCGGCGATGGAGCGCATCTCCTCATCGGTAAGCGGATCTCCAACGACGCCCTCAAGATTGGTGCGGTAATGATGAACGGAAAAGGGAATCGGCGTTTGCCCGCGCTGTACCGCCCACTTGATACACACCCCTGCCGGTTGAATACCATGACGCTCGGCGATGTGTAGGATCACCGAATCCTCAGTGGGCGCGGTGTCCTGGGGGGCTCGGTCGCGCACCGGACGTCCCGGCGAACCGATGGGGCAATACCCGACAGGCTGCATGCCGTTGTCGACCACAAATTGAAACAACTCTGGCTGCTGGAAATGCGGGTGCAGTTCCATTTCGTTCACTGCGGGCTGGATGCGGGCGTCATGCAGAACCAGCTTCAGCTTGGGGATGGTCATGTTCGATGTGCCAATGTGCCGCACCAGGCCCATGTCCACCAGTTCTTCCATCTTGCTCCAGGTCTTCATGTAGTTTTCGTGGATATAGGGCTTGGCATCGGGAGAGCGCGAGGTAACGTCGCAGCCCGGCGGATGGAAATTCGGGAACGGCCAATGCACCAGATACAGATCAAGGTAGTCGAGGCGCAGCCTGGAAAGCGACTCGCGGCAGGAAGCGATTACATCGTTCTCGTCATGCTTGTCGTTCCAGAGCTTCGAGGTAATCCAAAGATCTTCGCGTTTGATTCCGCCGCAGAGAATCTCCTCAATCGATGCGCCGATCTCGGCCTCGTTGCCGTAGACCGAAGCGCAATCGAAGTGCCGGTAGCCTGCCGTAGCGGCGCCCTTCACCACCTCGGCGATCTCGGCTGCGGAGACGTGGTCGGATCCAAAGGTGCCCAGGCCGACGGCCGGCATGGTTGCCCCACTAAAAAGAGTTCTCTGAGGTACCAGAGTCGGATCAACAGAACCGTCTGCCGAGATCCCAGAACCGCCTCGCTGTTGCATGTCTTACTCCTCTTGACCACCACATCTGCGGTTCAGGCAAAAACAGGCAATCTGAGCGGGTTGCAAACCGGACCCTGAGTTCTGTACAAGATCGAAGTGCGTTATCCAGCCCTTTGCAACGAGGAGTATACGATGAAGGTATCGTAATTGTAAACGCATTGCAGAGGATCCGGAGACCAGCCTAGCCGGACTCCAACACGAGGTTCGCGTACTGAGTCGTGTCACCGGTCCGAATGATCCCGATGGCATGCGGTACTCGTTTCTTGAGGTTGATGTGAGGTTCGAATTCGAGAGCAACGCCGGCTAACATGGACTTGAATTGCTGGATTGTCTCAGGTCCGACTGCCTCGTTACACTCCTCAGCCATGAAAGCCCGGGCCACACTGAAGTTGCTGCAGATGGCGGCCAATACATCGAGAACTCGAGGGATGTCATCGACCAGGGAAATATCGACCGTCTCCACTTCCTTCCAATTTGGAAACCCACGATCCGCAATGACCAGGGTATTGGTATGCCTGACAAGACTAAGCAAAGAGTTGATTTTAGGGTTTAGGATTCCTGATTTCAGCATGGGGCGCAATTACCCGAAGTCATTTTGAAGCTGTTTGGCAGCCTGCTGCTATTTGTATACCTTCGCGCGTTCTCTTGTTGGATCGCGCGGATTGAGTGATGTATTCGTTGTTGGAACTGAGAGAAGAAGAACGCAACCCGGAATCGTGCGTCCAAAGGCAACACGGCAACGTCTAGAACACGAGAGGCAATCTCGGAGTCACCCATTCGATAGGTATTCCTCAATTGCTGGTTCAGGATTTCTCGCCATAGCAAAGAAATACGTTTTACTATGGACGCAACTCAAGACCCGGACGAAGAATGTCCCTGTACATATCTCGGAAGGACAACAAGATTAGCATGAAACATGCGCTCTCTTCTTTCATGATTCTATTTGCGACGGTGTTCGCACTTGCGTCAAACTCAACGCTTCCAGATGGGACGGAGTTTCCAACCTGGGAGAAGGCGCTCCATTTCTCTAGGACCTACTACGTGGATGGGCAGGCGAAGAATGCCGATGACAAAGGGCCGGGCAGCAAGGAGAGTCCGTTCCGCACAATTAACGCGGCGGCACAAGTGCTGCAACCGGGCGAGCGAGTCGTGATTGCCGAGGGCGTTTATCGCGAATGTATCCGTCCGGCGCGTGGCGGAACTGGTCCCGATGCCATGATCAGCTACGAAGCTGCGCCCGGCGCAAAGGTTGTGGTGAAGGGCGCGGCCGTGGTTAAGGACTGGAAGCCCAGTGAGGGCTGGAACTTCGGTGTTGACCCGGAGACACACCAGCCTGTGAAGGCGTGGGAACTGCGTCTGGATCCGGCGCTGTTCCCAAACGGCTACAATCCGTTCGAAGTGGATAACGTCCTCGGCAATCGTGAATGGCTCAGATACGCCCAAGACAATATGGAGACCTACTTCCGGCGGCGCGGTCTGGTGTTTGTAGATGGTAAGCCTCTGGAGCCGGTGGAGCTTTCCTCCGAGCTGGCAGGACCTTCGCCACGGTCGATGAACTACTTCACAGATGTGCGCTGGAAGCCACTGTTCAAGGAGTTCTCGCCGTATGCCGGCAAGGTATGGATCGAAACGAATGGCATGACGCTGCACATTCGCCTGGCCAATGACGATGACCCCGCCAAGCACGTTATCGAAATCACCACGTTGGAGCAGATTTTTTCTCCGGCGGAACGATATCAGTCGTATATCCGCGTGAAGGGCATCACCTTTCAATATGCGGGCAACGGTTTTCCGGTGCCGCAGCGTGGCATGGTCTCGACCAACCGGGGCAATCACTTTATTTTTGAAGACAACACATTCGAGTGGGCCAATAGCGTTGGTCTCGACATTGGCAACGAGGATTGGACTGCGTCGCGACCGCCGCGGCCGGTGGGCTTCGATGTAGTCCGCGGAAACACGTTCCGCTACTGCGGCATTGAGGGGCTGGGCGGAACAGGCGGTCCGCAATCGACGCTGGTGGAGAAGAATCTGTTCGAGTGGATCGGCTGGCAGGACGCGGCCATGATGTCGGAGTCGGGCGGGATCAAGATGCACGTAGCGCGGAATCTTCTGTTCCGGAATAACGTGGTTCGGCATATCCGGCACGGGAACGGGATCTGGCTGGATATCGGCAATGCCAACGACCGCTTAACGGGCAACGTATTCGCCGACATTCCGGGCGATGTAAATCCACATGCCATTCAGATTGAAGGCAGTAACGAACTGAATGAGATCGACAACAACATCTTCGATCACCTGACCGGCGGTATCCTCATCCGCGATACCAACAACGTGATCATTGCCTATAATCTGTTTCTCGATTGCACTGAGGTTTGCGTAGATACGATCTCGGGCATCAACGGACCCAGGCCGATCGGCGGTCACACCAACGATGTACACAATCTGATGGTGCAGGACAACGTGTTCTTTAAGCTGGGGCGCTCGGCCATTGAGTTTACAAATGCGCGCAACGAAGCCGATGGCAATGTGTATCCGGCAACGGAGTCGCCGTTCGGGGGTGCCCCGTATCTACGTGTGAAATTTCCCGAGCCGCCGGAGTGGCACAACCTGGAATCGTGGCGCGAAGAATATGGTTGGGACAGGAATGGAGCTTTGGCGGAAATCACAGCTGTGCTCGATCCGGACAAACTGGAGCTGACGCTGTCGGTTCAGGGCGACTTGAAGCGCGCCCCTGCCTTTAAGGGGATTGACACGGACTTCTTTGGCCACGCAGTGACCGGCGACAGAATTCCGGGACCGTTCGCTGATCTTGCAACAGAGACCGGAACGCGCAGCATCGATCCGAGGTAATTTGCGAAAGGCGAGGACGGCCCGTGATCTGGTTGCAGCCAACTTTGAGAAAGAAGGTTCTTTATGATTCGCTTCAGGGCATTACTTTTGTTCATAGCAGTCCTGTTTGTTTGCAGTGTTGCCATGGCTCAGCGGGGTAACACATGTGCGGATCTAGGCCACATCAAACTTGATGGCGTCGAGATTACGAAGGCGGCCATGATTCCAGCCGGTACAACGATTCCGCCTGCGTATCCCGGCGCTCAATCTATCGGCCCGTTGCCTGCACACTGCCGTGTGGACGGAATAATAAACCGGCGCAAAGGTGTGGACGGCGAGGAGTTCGGTATCGGTTTCGCGCTGGCCCTGCCTGAAGCGACTGCATGGAATGGTGATTTTATGATGCAGGGCGGCGGCGGCGGCAATGGCGTGGTTGCCTATCCCGCCGGTGACTTGTATTCCGGCGACAAGCCTGCACTCACCCGTGGGTTCGCGGTGGCCAGCACGGATACAGGGCACAAGGCCAAGACGGGGCTGTTCGATTTTTCATTCATGCGCGATCAGCAGGCGTACCTGGATTTTGCATATCAGGCCAATGCTGAGGTAGCAGGGGTGGCAAAGAAGATTGTCGCGCAGTTCTACGCGAAGCCGCCTGCGTATTCCTACTTTGTTGGCTGTTCGACGGGTGGACGCGAAGGGATGATACTTTCGCAGCGCTATCCCACGGTTTTTAATGGCATCGTATCCGGCGATCCGGCGATGCGGACCGGCCTGTCGAATCTTGCAATCAGCCAATGGATTCCTGTGGCGTACAACCAGGCGGCACCCAAAGATGCATCGGGAAAGCCGTTGCTGGACAAGTTTCTTACTGCCGCCGACCGTAAGCTCTTCATGGACGCGCTGATGAGTCGCTGCGACGCAAAGGATGGTGTTGTTGACGGGATGATCTCCGATCCGATGGGCTGCGATTTCGATCCTGCCGTGCTGGCGTGCAAGGCAGGCCAGAGCGAGGGCTGCATGGCACCGGAGAAGGTTGCGGCAATCAAGAAGGCTTTTGCGGGACCAAAGAACGCATACGGAACCCAGGTTTACCCGGGGTTTCTCTATGACGCGGGTATAGCAGACACCAGTGGGGCCCCGGGGCTTCTCACTCCCGGCACCCGCGGAATCTTCGGTCCGTATCCGACCGCAATGGAGATCGATGTCGACAAAGAGGCCCTGCACGCCTCCGATCCGCTGGTCGAGCCAGCCTCGACCAAACTAGACACATTTTCCGCGAATGGAGGGAAGCTGCTCTTCTTCCATGGAGACAGCGATCCATGGTTCTCGCCGCTTGATACGCTCGGCTACTATCAATCCCTTGCCGCAACAAATGGTGGCGCAGAGAAGGTGTCAGAGTGGAGCGAGATGTTCCTCGTACCGGGGATGCGCCACTGCGGGGGAGGCCCAGCGCTCGACCAGTTCGACATGCTCGGAGCCGTGGTGAACTGGGTTGAGAAGGGAACTGCGCCGGAGTTCGTGATCGCAACCGGAAAGGCATTTCCCGGCCGAAGCAGACCACTTTGCGCTTATCCCAAACACGCCCAATACTCCGGGCGCGGAAACACGAATGACGCTCATAACTTTAATTGTCAATAGGATTCCGTTGGCGACCGCATCCAGTTCACCGCGCCGAATCAGGAAATGAAGATTGCGAACCGTGAATTGGGAACAGTGGCGGGCATTGCGGACGATGGGGCGATGCGGTTGAAGCTCGACAGCGGCCGCGAGATGAACTTCGACCCGCAGCGTCACCCGCATTTAGACCACGGCTATGCTGTGACCAGCTACTCCAGTCAGGGACAGACAGCAGACCGTGTACTCATCAATGTGGATACAGAGCTTGGCGCTAAGGATTTGCTCAACAACCGCATGGCCTATGTGTCAGTTTCACGCGGGCAGTGGGACGCGCAGATTTTTACGAACGACCGCGAGAAATTGCCGCAGGCGCTCGGCCATGATGTTTCGCACCAGAGCGCCCATACGCCCGACCAGAAGCTGCCGCAACATGAGATAGCCGAGGCTCCCAAGCAGGAAAAGAGTCAGGGCATCGACATTGGATTGAGCCTCTGAGCCTCACGACGGTGCAATTTTACCCCCTCTCAGCTCCTGAGATGGAAACGCATTGCCCAAAGGAAGAGGTATGCACCCATGAGAAAAGTGGCATAATTTACACATAAACTTACACGGTTTACATTTCTGCAGATATAACCTGTAATTTATGAGCGCTTTACGGATGTGCGCAGCGGACTTAAAATCCGCAGATCGCAAGGTCGTGGGGGTTCAAGTCCCCCTCCGGGCACCAATTAAATCAACAGTTTATGTATAAAAATGCCATTCGACATGAATGGCATTTTTTACGTGGTGGCACTTTGTTGCAGTAGTGGTCATGGTACGCAAAGAGGTCAAGCTGGTAACCAGCGATATCAGGTAGAGGTTCCTGCTAGTTTTGAAGGGCTGGACGCAGGGCTACTACACGCGCTGTCGCAGTCGTCACAACTTCCACGCTTGGCACTGCGGCTTGCATGCGCTGTTCTACTTTCATTTTGAGACGGACACCGACAGAGGGCTTTAAGGATTTGAAGGTGCTGATTGTCGACGACAACCAGACCAATCGCAGAATCTTATCTGAGATACTGCGTCAGGTTCAGGCAAAGCCCTATGACGTTGAAAGCGGCGATCTGGCATTATCCAAGCTGATTGAAGCGCACGCGATGGGGGATCCATTCCACCTCGTCCTGACAGACATGCACATGCCGCACATGGATGGCTTTATGCTGGTCGAACTCATCCATCAGAATACGGAACTGACAGCCCCGGCAATTATGATGCTGACCTCTGCGGGATATGGCGGGGATGTAGAGCGCTGCAAACAACTTGGCATCGCATCCTACCTTCTCAAGCCCATCCGTAGATCCGATCTACTCATGGCCATCTCTACTGCACTGGATCAGAAGCATCCTGCGCTGGAGAGCGCTCCGCAGATACAGAACCAGAAGGATGGCGTAAAGGGTCTCCGCATTCTTCTGGCTGAAGACAATCGCATCAACCAGAGACTCGCAGTGCGCACACTGGAGAAGATGGGCCACACGGTGACCGTCGCCAATGATGGCATCGAAGCCTTGTCGTTGCTGGAAGCCGAAGCCTTTGATCTGGTATTCATGGACATCCAAATGCCGCTCCTGGATGGAATCGCAGCAACCAGAGAAATCCGCGAAAGAGAGAAGCAGACTCACCGCCACATTCCCATCATCGCGATGACAGCGCATGCGATGAAAGGAGATCGGGAGAAGTGCTTGGAGTGTGGCACGGACGGATACGTCTCGAAGCCAATCCTCCGCACTCAGATCGAAGAAGCGATTGCCCTTGCATCTGCGAGCTTGATATCTAGCTGAATCGAGACTCTCGAAGGATAGGCGCATTTCTCCATCTGTCGCATCGATTTATTCGATGTATCTTGAAACCATGGACACAACACTGGATGCCTGGGAAATTCTCCAAACAGTGGTGCAGTTGGGAGGCTTTGCGCCCGCTGCCAAGAAGCTGAATCGATCTCAATCAACGATCAGTTATGCGATAGGGCGCCTACAGGAGCACCTGGGAATTCGGCTGTTCGAAATCCACGGCCGAAAGGCGCAGCTTACTGAGGCTGGCAGGGTGCTTTTGGCGGATGTGGAACCCCATTTGGCGGGGTTTCATGAGCTTGAGCAGCGTGCCCGTGCTATGGCGACTGGAGGCGCTTCCGATGTCCGCATTTCTGTTGACAGCATCTTTCCCGACGACCGTCTTTTCGGAGCGCTGGCCGCGTTTTCCCGTAGTTTTCCGCATGTCCGGCTGAGGCTGCGGCAGGGAACATTTCTCTCTGCCGACACGGAGTTTTCCCTCCACAACGCGCAAATCAGCGTGACGGGTCTGGTATCGCGCGAACTGCTTGTCAAGCCTATTCTTGTGATCGAAATGATCGCGGTTGCGCGGCGCGATCATCCTCTCCTCTCGATCCAGCGCAGGCTCTCGCGTTCCGACCTGATGCAGCACATTCTGGTGACCATCGAAAGCGCGGCATCCGGAAGTCTAAAACAACAGCCACGTCTTCCGGCTCAGCGCGTTCTTCCGGTCAGTACGATCGAATCGGCAATTGCAGCGGTTCGCAGCGGTCTTTGTTTCGGCTGGCTGCCTAGATACCGCATCCAGTCAGAGCTTGAACGGGGTGATTTTGTGGAACTCCCGCTGCCTGCCGGAAAGACGCGCGATGTTCGGCTGAATCTTGTTTGCAGGGACGTAAGCGTGAGTAACTCCGAGGCCAATGCCCTGGCGGAACTGTTAGGAATGAGCCGTGAGGCGGAAGTGATTTGAGCACGCCTCAGTCAAGGCCAATCTTCAACGCTTGTCGGCACAACCAATCGAAAAAATAGATTTTAATAGGTCGATTTATTGGAATTGACGCAGCTTGTTTTCGATCTGTACCGTCAAGTAGCTCCAGAAGCGAATTACAAGCCGGGGTTGTACCACGCAGCTTGGATGGGCCATGTCTTTGCTCAACCACGCAGCCAGCTATTGCTCTTGCTTTGCGGAGAAATTCATGAAGTGCAGGTTTTTGCTTGGGTTGGGCCTTGTGTCTGCAATGCTGTCCTTGCAGGCTATGGCGGCGGAGAATGTCCATCTACACATTGATGCTTCCAAGACTGGAGCCAGGATCGATCGTAACCTCTTTGGCCAGTTTGCTGAGAATCTTGGACACGGGCTGTACGAAGGTATCTGGGTTGGACCGGATTCTTCAATTCCGAATACGCGCGGGATCCGCAACGACGTGGTTCATGCGCTTCGGGAGCTGAAGGTGCCCAATGTCCGCTGGCCTGGAGGCTGCTTTGCCGACCAGTACCATTGGCGAAATGGAGTCGGGCCGGCAGCAAAGCGCCCTGCCACGCTCAACACGGCATGGGGCGACGTGGTCGACACGAACAGGTTCGGCACGGATGAGTTCATGGATTTTATCCAGCAGATCGGTAGCCAGGCATACGTCTCGGTCAACGTCGGATCGGGTACTCCGCAGGAGGCAGCCGAATGGTTGGAGTACATGACGGCAGCCGCTCCCACGACACTGGCGAAAGAGCGCGCCGCGAACGGGCATCCCGCCCCATACAAAGTAGGCTTTATGGGCATCGGGAATGAGAGCTGGAGTTGCGGTGGCGACATGACGGCGGATTACTATGTGAGCCAGCTGAAGCTATACAGCCGCTTTGTTGAGAATGACAATCCTGCGCAACGGAGCACCAACCAGATGCTCAAAATTGCCGTCGGTCCAGGATTTCCGGAGACTGAGTGGACAGAGGCTGTGATGAAGGCATGGCAGCACCATGACTGGAGCTGGAACTTCGACGGACTCTCAGTGCATTGGTATACGACGCCCAACGGCTGGCCGCTCTCAATGTCTTCAACAGACTTCAGCGTTGACGACTACGCCAAAACTCTCAAGACCACGCTGTTTATGGATGAGTTTCTGCGCAAGCAGGAAGTCGTCATGGACAAGTACGACCCGCAGAAGAAGGTCGCCCTCGTCGTTGATGAATGGGGCGCATGGTACAAGGCGCTGCCCGGCACAAACAAAGATTTTCTCCTCCAGCAGAATAGCCTGCGAGACGCGATTCTGGCGTCGCTGAACCTGAACATCTTCGCGCGGCATGCGGATCGCGTGCGGATGGCGAACATCGCGCAGATGATCAACGTGATTCAGGCAATGATTCTGACGGACAAAGAGAAAATGGTTCTGACACCGACCTACTATGTCTTCAAAATGTATGTACCGTTTCAGGATGCGACGTTTGTTCCGGTTATCTTTGATGCCGGGACATATTTGCAGGGAAGCATAAGCCTGCCGCGGGTGGATGCTCTCGCTGCAAAGGACGCATCGGGAAAACTCTGGCTTGAAATTACGAACCTCGACCCCGAGAAGCCGGTTGACATCGTAGCGGACACCACCGGTATGGCGATCAAGTCGGCGAAGGGACAGATTCTGACTGCGTCTCAGGTTGACAGCGTAAATACTTTTGCAGCGCCAAATAGCGTTGTGCCGAAGCCAATTTCCGCAAGTGTACATGGCGGCAGGCTGACCGTGACGGTTGAACCAAAGTCGGTGACGGTGCTTTCATTGGAACCATGACAGGGCCTGCGTGCAGGTGCCGTCGAATCCAGAAACCAGAGGATCGACCGCAATATGCACATAACCCCAGCCCTGCTCCGCAAGTCAGGCAGGGAACTGGGTCTTTGAACGGAGTAATCCACCATGCAATCGGCAATCCGTGAATCCTTATGGGAGAGACCAGCAGTTTTGCTGGCAGTCCTGCTTCTCTCGATCGCGTCTGTTGCCGTGTCTGCGGCCGTGTCTGCGGCGCAGACGTCTCCAATCAACGCAACCATCGACGTGTCGAAGACAGGTGTGCCCATCTCGAAGTACATATACGGCCAATTTCTTGAACACGGGGGCGACATTGTCAATACCGGCATCTGGTCGGAGCTGCTCGTAGATCGCAAGTTCTTTTACCCGGTCGCCGCCAGTGCGCCCACGCCTCCGCCGGTGATGGGCAACGCGGGTGGGAATCCACGCTTCAATCGGACTCCTACACGCTGGTGGACTCCCATCGGTGGCGATGATGTCGTCACCATGGACACCAAGACGCCCTACACCGGAGATCAGTCGCCGCTGGTCAAGCTCAATGCGAAAGAACCGCACGGCTTCAGGCAATCGGGAATCGCAGTTCGCAAAGGCAAGGCCTACACCGGACGCATCATACTCGCCGGTCCTCCGGGCGCGGTGGTCAAGGTCACACTCATCTGGGGTAAGGAAACCACAGACCGTCAGACGATTCCTATCGGCACGTGTGGCGCAGGCTACCGCACGTTCCCGCTGCGCTACACCGCCGCAGCCGACACCGACAACGCAACACTGGAGATCACCGGTACCGGCACAGGCTCCTTCCACGTTGGCGCGGTCTCGCTTATGCCTGCGGATAACATCGACGGCTTTCGGCCCGAAGTCATCGCTGCGCTCAAGCAGTTGAGCTTTGGCGTTCTGCGATTCCCCGGCGGAAACTTTGTCTCATCCTACGAATGGCGCTACGGCGTCGGCGACATCGACAAGCGCCCGCCCATCTTCGATCCCGTCTGGCACGCCGTGCAGCCCAATGATGTTGGCACCGACGAATTCCTCACGCTTTGCCGTCTACTGGGCGTCGATCCCTACATCACCGTAAATGCCGGCTTCGGTGACGCTTGGTCCGCGCGTGAACTGGTGGAATACACCAACGGTGCCGCTACCACACGCATGGGCAAATGGCGCGCCCAGAACGGGCACCCAGAGCCGTATCACGTAAAGTTCTGGGGTGTTGGCAACGAGCCTTGGGGCGACTACCAGATGGGCGCGATGGCACTTCCGCAGTTCGAGGTAAAATACGACCTCTTCGCCAAGGCAATGCTCAAAGTCGATCCGTCGATCACGCTCATCGCACCCGGAGCCATGCCCGACGTGATGGAAGGTGCGGATCAGGCGAGGCGCATCAACGGCCAATATGTACCCAGCTATCTTTCCACGGCCGACTGGACTGGCCAGATGCTCCTCCACTGCCTCGACAACATTGATATGGTCAGCGAGCATTACTACGCATCCGGCACGCAGCATACCGATATGAAACTGCAGAAGAAGGTGCCGATCAATCCTCCTTTGTCGCTCATCGAGTGGGAACGCGCCCCGGCCGTCCAGGTCCGCGCGAAATATGAGCACTATCAGGAATACCTGAAGCTAATTCCCGCACTGCGCGCGAAGCCGGTTCCCATTGCCATCGACGAGTGGGCTTACTTCGGGGGCAATCGCGACTCCTACAAAGTCGTCCCTGCCTACGCATGGGCATTCCACGAAATGTTCCGCCACTCCGATGTATTCCAGATGGGCGCATTCACCTTCGCGACCGCAATGATAAGCGAGAACCGCACCGAAGCCGTACTCAACCCCACTGGAATGCTCTTCAAGATGTACCGCGACTACTTCGGCACCATTCCGGTCGAGGTGACTGGAGACTCCCCGCAGCCACAGCCGACCTTCCCGGCGGGAGGCGACCAGCCCGCGGTCAACCCCGGTAGTCCTACGTATCCGCTCGATGTGAGCGCTGCGCTGAGCGAAGATAGCAAAACACTCGCCATCGCCGTGCTCAATCCATCCGGCTCCGAACAGAGCGTTCAACTCACCATCCACGGAGCAAAGCTTGCGAGTTCGGGAGACCTGTACCGCATGGCTCCCGACTCCATCGACGCGACAGTGCAGGTCGACAAGAAGCCTGAAGTTCAGGTCGAAGACAAAAAGTTGGGGCCACTGCCTGACACCATTACCGTGCGACCCTTCAGCGTGAACATTTATTCCTACCCGGTGCAGTAGCCCAAGTTTTGGAGGAAAGGTACAGATGAAGAGGATGAAACGATTTCTTGCATGCGCAATTTCATTGGCCGTAATTACGCCGAGCTTATGGCTCACGGCCCAGGTGAAAACCAATGTTCCGGACGTAATCCCCGGCGCAAAGCCCGTCACGGTGGAGCATATCAAGATTCACGGTACAGCCCTTGAAGGCAATCTCGAAGGTGATGCCGTTGATCGCGATGTAATCGTCTTCCTGCCGCCCAGCTATAGCAAAGACAAGCATCGCCGCTACCCAGCCGTCTACGCACTGCATGGCTATTTCATTGGCGCCGAACAGTGGACGCATGAGATCCACGTACCGCAGACTATCGAAGGCGCCTTCGCGCAGGGATCGCAGGAGATGATCGTTGTCCTACCCGATTCCAAAACCATCTACAATGGCTCGATGTACTCAAGTTCCGCCACCACAGGCGACTTCGAGAAGTTCATCGCGCACGACGTGGTCGCCTACGTCGATGCACACTACCGCACCATCCCCAAGCGCGAGAGCCGTGGCCTGGTCGGCCACTCCATGGGCGGCTATGGTGCCTCTCGCATCGGCATGAAGCATCCTGATGTCTTCGGCGCACTGTACATCATGAGTCCCTGCTGCATGTCTCCGATGGCCGGCGGCGGACCAGGACCCGCCGATCAAATGAAGGAGCGAGCGATTGCAGGCGAGAAGAAGGCTGCGACGGCAAAGTCCCCAGCCGACCTGGCGGCACAGTCGCCCGGCTTCGCTGCCGCCCAGTATGCAACAGCGGCGGCCTGGGCTCCCGATCCAAAGAACCCTCCTCTTTATTTCGACCTGCCAACCAAGGACGGTGTTCCTCAGCCGGAGATTGTGGCGAAATTCACGGCCAACGCACCGCTGGCCTTCGTTGATCAGTACATCGGAAATCTCAAGCAGTACCGCGCAATCGCCATAGACGTGGGCGACAAAGATGGCTTGCGCTTCGACGCCACCAAATTGCACGATATCCTCGATAATTATGGGGTAGTGAACAGTTTTGAGATATATTCCGGCACGCACACAAGCGCCGTTGCGGATCGCTTTCAGAATCATGTGATGTCGTTCTTCAGCAAGAATCTCTGTTTTCAGGCGAACTGTCAGTAGGCAGTTTGAACAGGAGTACCACCATGATGGATCGTTCGCGCCGCAAGTTCCTTGCGACTTCTGCCGGGGCCGTCGGCCTGTGTTGGATCGGCCACTCGGCAGCCGTTCAGGCCTTGACTGCCAAGTATCCCGCGCATCCTGCAGATCGTCTCGATCCATTCCCGCTCGCATCGGTTCGTCTCGCGCCCGGCATCTTCCAGGAGCAGGAAGAGATCAATGCGCGCTACCTCGATTCGCTTACGGTCGATCGCCTGCTGCATTCCTTCCGTATTACAGCAGGTATTGCCTCCAGCGCCACACCCTATAAAGGTTGGGAAGACCCCACCTGCGAACTGCGCGGCCATTTCGCCGGTGGGCACTTTCTATCTGCTGTTGCGCTAGCTTCGGCCTCTTCGGGAAACGCTGTTCTCAAGGGCCGCGGCAATGAGCTTGTCTCCGGTCTTGACGCATGCCAGAAAAAGATCGGCAGCGGCTACCTGAGCGCATTTCCGCCCGATCTCTTCGAGCACCTGGCGAAAGACAAGCCCGTCTGGGCACCTTTCTACACCTACCACAAGATCATGGCCGGACTACTCGACATGTATCTCCACACAGGTAACACTGACGGGTTGCAGATCGCCGAGGGCATGGGGCAGTGGGCACAGGGGTTCATGGGTGGTTTCAGCGACGAACAACGCCAGCGCATGCTGCGCACTGAGTACGGCGGCATGAACGAAGTTCTGGTCAACCTCGCAGATGTCACCAAAAAAGAGCGCTACCTTGATGCCGCTCGCCTTTTCGAGCAGCCGAGCTTTCTCGATCCGCTGGCCGAGCGCCGCGATGCGTTGCAGGGCCTGCACGCGAACACGAATGTCCCCAAGATCATCGGTGCGGCCCGCATGTATGAGGTCACAGGCGACCGACGCTACCGCGAAATCGCCGAGTACTTTCTCGCCGAGGTGCTCACCGCGCGCTGCTACGCCATCGGCAACACCAGTCTTGACGAGCATTGGACAACGCCTCCGGGACAGCTCGGAGACACGCTGGCCTGGACTAACGCCGAGTGCTGTGTGGCCTACAACCTGATGAAGCTTCAGCGCCACGTCTTCAGTTGGACTGCCGACGCGCGCTGGATGGATGCGTATGAACGGGCACTATTCAACTGTCGGCTGGGCACGCAGAACGCGCAGGGTCTCAAGCAATACTTCTTTCCACTCGCCGCTGGATACTGGCGAGCCTACAACTCGCCCGAAGAGTCGTTCTGGTGCTGCACGGGCACCGGCGCGGAAGAGTTCGCGAAATTCGCGGACACAATTTACTTTCGCCGTGGCAGCGACATCTACGTCAACCAGTTCATAGCGTCTACGCTCGATTGGAAGGACGAGGGCTTTGTCCTCGAACAAAACACACAATTCCCTCACGAGCAGGGCACCACGCTCAAGATCAAGTCTTTGCACCCGTCAATGCGCACCATTCATGTGCGCATTCCGCGCTGGACAACCGAAGAGGCACAGGTAAAGATCAATGGGCGCCCGCTCCAGGCAATGGCCGACCCAGGCTCCTATCTCGCTCTTCGCAAAGTCTGGCAAGACGGCGACACGATCAGCATCAGTCTCCCGATGGAATTGCGGCAGGAGCCGCTCGCGGGCGATGACTCCGTCGTGGCCGCGCTGTACGGTCCGCTCGTTCTCGCCGTCGATCTCGGCGCAGGCCCTGCGGATGGCCCCATGCGGGTAGTCCACGGTCGCCCCACAGCGCCGCATGCTCTTCCGCCGTCTGCTCCCTTGCCGACGGTCGTGGCCACACCGAATGCAAACACGAAGCAATGGATTCAAATCGAATCCCCGACGGAACTGCGCTTTACCGCAACTGGAGACAGTGCGAAGTACCCGGTGATGCCGATGTATCAAATTCGCGACCAGCGTTACTCCGTCTACTGGAAGATACAGACACCAAAGAATGCGAGCTGAGACGTAGGGTCAATGGCTACAACCGCCAGAATCGATTGCTTTAGTTCGATTGGAATGGATTCCTCATGTCAGAACTCAGGTATCGTGTAGGAGTTGTCCAGTGACCGTGGCCGGTCGCCAGCGTATTCCGTGGCTTCATTTCGTTGTATTCTGCATCTCGGAACTTCCAATGCCAATAGTACCGCGCGCTACATGCGAGAGGTTCGTACTTATGATTCACAGACATCTTCGTCTTGCAGCAGCGGGTTTGCTGTTCGCCGCACAACTCTGCGCATTCGCGCAGCCCACGCCCGGCCAGGCAACGCCGACCATAGGCACCAACCCTCTGCCATTCGTTAGCCCGATCTTTGGCGACAACATGGTGCTCCAGCGCGGCAAGCCCGATGCCATTTGGGGCTGGTCAAACCCCGGCGACACCGTTCGCGTCGAGATTGGTGAACACAGTGAAACTGCCACCGCTGGCCCCAACCGCCGCTGGCAAGTGAAGATTCAGCCGCCAGCGCCGGGCGGCCCGTACACGGTAAAGATCACCGGCAATCAAACCGTTGAACTGCACAACATCCTTGTCGGCGATGTGTGGCTCTGCGGCGGCCAATCGAATATGGGCCTGCCGCTCCAGTTCACCAAGAATGCCGAGGAGGAAATCAAGGCAGCCAACTATCCCAACATTCGCTTCTTCACCGTTGGCGGTAATCCCGCCTATCACCATGTCGATGTGATCGAAGGCGACTGGCGCGCCGTTTCACCTAAGACCGCTAGCTCGATCTCCGCCGTCGCCTACTACTTTGCGCGGAATGTCCAGCAGGAGATCCATGTTCCCATCGGTCTTGTCCTTGATTCCGTCGGCGGAACCCCGGCTGAATCGTGGACCAGCGCGGCCGCGCTTCGCCCGCTCCACGATTTCGACGTCCCGTTCGCGGAACTCGACCGGTTGAAAGCGGAAAATGCACCCGAATACGGCAACTACGTCATGCACTGGTACGACCAGTACGACATTGGTCAAAAGAACAACTGGGCCGCTCCAGATTTCGACGACTCAAAATGGAAAACGGTCGAGATTCCCGGCGGCTTCGCCGAGCTTGGCGTACCCGACACGCCGGCACTTGCCTGGTTCCGCAAGCAGATTACTCTGCCGAACCCGCTTCCTGCTGGTCGCGCCATGCACTACCTCGGCGAAATCGAGCGCATGGACACGGTCTATATCAATGGCAAGTTCGTCGGTGGCAGTGCATGGGTCGAGAACCCGCGTGTCTATCCGGTGAGCGACGCCCTCAGACCCGGCAAGAACGTAATCGCCATCCGCGTTCTCAAAACCAAGCCCGATGGCGGATTTCTGTCGAAGCCCGCAGACCTCCACCTCGTCCTTGGCGATCAGAGCAGTATTCCTCTTGCGGGCGAGTGGAAGGGCAAGCTCAGCGTTGATGCTCGCCCGCCACAACCGTTGCCTATTTCCTATGAGAACTGGCCTGTGATGCCGACTGTTCTGTACGAAGGTATGCTTGCGCCCATCGTACCGCTCTCCATCAGCGGCGCCATCTGGTATCAGGGCGAGCAGAACTCCCCGCGCGGCTATCAATACCGCAAAATCCTTCCGGTGATGATCGCCGACTGGCGCTCGCTTTTTGCACAGGGCAATTTCCCCTTCTACATTGTGAGCCTGCCCGCTTTCACAAAGCGCAGCCCCGTCCCGGTCGATGGCGACGAATGGGCCGAAACACGCGAATCGCAGGCCATCACCGCTGCCACCGTTCCCAACTCCTGCTTGGCTGTCACCATTGACACCGGCGATCCCGACAGCATCCACGCCAAGGACAAGCAGCCCGTCGGCGATCGCCTCGCCCTCTGCGCGCTCGCAAAATACTATGGCAAGAAGGTTGTCTACTCCGGCCCGACTCTCGAATCCGTTGAACGTCTCCCCGGCTCGATTCGTCTGCACTTCGCGCACACCGACGGCGGCCTCGTGGTCAAGGGTAGCAAGCTCGAAGAATTCTCCATCGCAGGAGATGATCGCAAGTGGGTCTGGGCGAACGCCCGGATTGACGGCGATACGGTCGTCGTCTCCTCTCCGTCCGTTCCCAACCCAACGCAGGTGCGCTATGCCTGGCAATCCAATCCCGCCGCCACGCTTTTCAACGGAGCAGGACTTCCGGCTGCTCCCTTCCGCACCGACACCTGGCCCGGTAAAACCGACAGCGCACGACCTTACTGATGCCGCGTGCTCCATTTCGCAAACTTGCCCAGGGCAGATGTTGGAAGAATCCGAGAAATGAATCCTTCTCAGAGGTCAGATAACACGCACGCAAAGAGGAGCACAGGTCTTGGCTCATCGAGGCCATCGTTCAGGAGAGTCGGCTGCGAAAGAGCCTGCCAGCTATGATCATGCTGACGATTCCAATGAGCGCAAGCGGCCAATACTGCGGCCAGAAGAGTGAAGCGCTGCCACCTTCCAGAAAGCTGCCACGCAGAATGATGAGGAAATAGCGCAGCGGGTCAAGCAACGTGATGTACTGAACTACCTGAGGCATATTGGCAATCGGAGTGGCAAAGCCGGAGAGAACTATGGCAGGCACCATGAAGAGAAATACACCCAGCAGTCCTTGCTGCTGGGTAACGGCCAACGATGAAATCATTAGTCCGATGCCAACTGTGGCCAGCAGAAAGCAGAAAAATCCTAGATAAAGCCCAAGAAAACTGCCTGTGAACGGGATATGAAACCAGAAGATGGAGACCACAACGATAAATGATCCTTCGATGATGCCAACCAGATAGCCGGGCAGGGCTTTGCCGAAAAGAATCTCTGTCGGACGCAGGGGAGTTACAAGAAGCTGGTCAAACGTTCCCATCTCTCGTTCGCGTGCAACCGAAAGGCCTGTTGTCAGCAGGCTCACCAGAAGGGTGAGTATGCCGCAAATACCTGGAACGATGAACCACTGAGAGTCGAGGTTCGGGTTAAACCATGCGCGATCCAGCAGTACTGTCGAGGGCGGACTTACTCCGTGCATTGCAATCTGAGCTTCATTGAACGTGGTCACGATGGATTGCGCGTAGCCGATTGCAAGGCCTGCGGTGTTGGAGTCTCTTCCGTCTAGGATCAGTTGAATGTGCGTGGTTCTTCCGCGCTCCAGATCGGCGCTGAAGTTGGGGCCAATGTCCATGGCTATCAGTGCGGATTTGTCGTCGATGGCCTGCTCCAGTTCGTTTTGATTGGCAACAACGCGCAGCAGGTCGAACGTGGGAGAGCCTGCGAAGCGCGCGATAAACTCTCGCGACAGTTGACCCTGGTCCTGGTTGTAGACGACGAAGGGAACATGCTTCAGCTCGAAGGTTGCCGCATAGCCAAATACTAAAAGTTGAATAATTGGCGGGCCAATCAGTACGGCCCTGCTCGCCGCATCGCGCAACAGGGCCAGTAGCTCCTTGATGGCCAGAGCAAAGACGCGTTGGACAATCAGGCGCATTAGTCCAACCTCTTATGAAACCGCAATAGAGCGATGCTCAAAAAGACAGCACAGAGGATAGCCAGTCTGAAAACATTGGGCTGGATCACCGACCAGACATCTCCCGCCAGAAATGAGCTCTGCAGCAGGGTCACAAAGTAACGCGCTGCGACGATATGGGTCAGAAGCTGAATGATTGGTGGCATGGAACGGATATCAAATATAAAGCCGGACAGGATGAAGGCAGGCAGAAAGGTGGTGATGATGGCCACCATCGCAGCGACAAACTGGCTGCGCGCAAGCACGGAGATCACCAGGCCCATGCCCAGCGCCGTGAGTAGAAAGAGCGCCGCCGTTGCGAAAAGAACGAGCAGCGATCCGCGCAACGGAACGTCGAAGAGAAAGACGGCCATCGCGGTGGACATCGCCATGCCGCCCATCCCCATGATGAAGTAGGGGATGAGCTTGCCCAGCAGGATCTCCGTCTTTGTGACCGGCGTGACCATGATTCCCTCCAGGGTGCCGCGCTCCCACTCGCGCGCTACCACCAGCGCCGTGAGCAACGCTCCGATCAGCGTCATGATGATGGCGATAAGGCCGGGGACAAGATAGTCGCGGCTGCGCAGCGAAGGGTTGAACCAGACCCGCGTGTCGGCGATGACGGGCGCGGGCAGGCGCGTGTCTTCGCGGGTTGCTTCCTGCTGTTGCCAAAGCAGCCATGTGCCGGTCACATAATTTTCAATCAGGCGCGCCTGATTGGCATCTACACCGTTGACCGTGAGATGAATCGGAGCGCTTCCAGAGCTGTACGAAAGGCGAGTGAAATCACTGCGTAACCAAAGAATGGCATTGGCATGTCCGTGCATCATCGCCTGCTCGGCGGAGGTTTGATCTGGATAGAGGGTCGGATGAAACCACGAAGAGCGCTCGAGTTCCGCCAGAAAGGAGGTTGTGATCTGGGTGGGATGATCGACGACCTCCGCAATCTCAATGTGACGCGCGTCCAGAGAGACGCCATAGCCGAAGATCAACAGCAGAACGAGCGGAAGAACGAAGGCGATAGCAATGCTGGAAGGATCGCGAACAATCTCATATACCTCTTTTCGCATGAGGCCGGTTAGACGCATGATCTTCACGATGCCCTCCTGCTCTCCTGCTCGTGTTCTTCAATCAGGGATATAAATGCGTCTTCCATGCTCGGATTGGGAAGGTCTGGGCGGCGCACCTTCGCCTTGATCTCCGCGGGAGTGCCCTGCGCGAGAATCTCTCCCAGTGACATCAGCACCAGATGGTCGCAGTACTCCGCCTCCTCCATAAAGTGCGTGGTCACAAGGCACGTTGTTCCACCCTCTGCCAGTACGTTCACGCGCGCCCAGAACTCGCGCCGCGCCAGTGGATCGACGCCGGAGGTTGGCTCGTCGAGAAAGAGAATACTCGGCTCATGCATCAGCGCGCAGGCCAGGGCAAGGCGCTGTTTGTAGCCTAGGGGCAGGCTGCCCGCATTCATGGTTGCGTAGTCCTTTAGTTCCATCTCTTCTAGCGCCCAGGTGATGCGGTCTTTCCTGCGCTGGTTCTGCATACCATAGGCGGAGGCGAAGAACGACAGGTTCTGCTGCACGCTCAAAGGCCCGTATAACGAGAACTTTTGTGACACATAGCCGATGCGAGCGCGCGCCGCAGCCGTCGCTGTGCGTAAATCGACGCCCGCGACACGCAGTGTTCCAGATGAGGAGGGAAGCAGACCGCAGAGCATTCGGAAGGTCGTTGACTTGCCCGCGCCATTGGCCCCCAGCAATCCGAAGATCTCTCCCTTACGCACGGAAAAGCTGATATTTTTTACCGCAGCGAAAGCACCGAAGTAGCGGAAGATATCCTTAACCACGACGATTGGCGCATCGTCCTGCTCGGTGTCTTGCTGCGATGACAGCGGAATGGAATGTCGCGGCGTCCGGCTGAACAGCAGGCTGACGAACGCATCTTCCAGTCGTGCTGGAACGGCCTTGGGTGTTCCGTAGCCAGCCAGCTTCTCCGGTAGTGCAGGTGGCCCAGGCTTCTCCATCACGATGCGTAGTCCATCGCCCTGGATTACCGTATCGATCACGCCGGGTAGTTGGGCGATGCTGCTTTGCAGGTTGCGCGGTGCCGAGGAGACGTTTTCCAGAACGAATGCATGGCCCTCTAGCGGTGCGGCGAGCTGCTTCGGATTCCCTTGTGCAAGAATCTCCCCTTCATGCAACAGAATGACGTGATCGCAACGTTCAGCCTCATCCATATAGGCAGTGCTGAGCAGGACAGTTACGTTCTGGTGGATCACCTGTTGCTGGATGATGCTCCACAACTCCCGCCGCGAAATGGGATCGACGCCCACGCTGGCCTCGTCTAGCAGGAGTAATTGTGGTGGATGGATCAGTGTGCAGGTCAGCCCGAGCTTCTGCTTCATACCGCCGGACAGTTGTCCTGCCTGCCGTTTGCGAAATGGGCCGAGCGCCGTCATGGTCAGTAACTCATGGAAGCGGCCCTCACGCATCTTGTGGGAGATGCCGTGAAGGCTGGCAAATAAATCAAGGTTCTCTTCCACGGTCAGATCTTCATAGAGACCGAAACGCTGCGGCATGTAACCAATCTGTCCCTGTAGCGCGAGGGCCTCCTTCGGCACGGCATAATCAAGAACGCGAATCTCTCCGGCGAGCGGCGTCAAAATCCCCGCCAGTAGACGCAGCAGCGTGGTCTTGCCCGCCCCATCCGGGCCGATCAGGGCCGTCATGCTCCCAACAGGAAGACGCAGTGAAAGGTTCTTGAGCGCATCCCTGCGGTCCTTTCCTTTCCCGAAAGACTTGCTCAGATTTTTGACGACGACTGCGTCCATATCAGTTTGTCCCGCAAGGATGCGCATCGGTTGCATGGGGAGGGTTATCGCTCAGCGGAATGACGACCGTGGTCGGCATTCCCAGACGTAAGCGATGGTCGGGGTTGCAGGCATACACGCGCACCCGATAAACAAGCTGCGTGCGCAACTGCGTCGTCTCCACATTCTTCGGTGTAAACTCCGAGACCGGCGAGATGTAGCCAATCCAACCAGGAAAGCGCTGTCCGGGAAAGCTGTCCGACTCAATCCAGGCACGCATTCCGAGGGCGACTTTTCCCATCTCCGGCTCTGGCAGGTAGGCCCGAACCCAAAGCGGATTGTCGAGAGCGAGAGTGAACACCGGGGTCTGGGGAGTCACCATATCACCAGTTTCCAGAATCCGATCCTGAATGATGCCGTCCGCTGGAGCGTAGAGCTGCGTGTCGGCCAACTGCTTCTGCGCTAACGCCAGAGCCGATACATCTGCCTTGACGGTTGCCTGCGCTGCGGCAATGTCTTCCTTGCGTGGCCCGATGACGGCGAGCTGCAACGCTTGCTCTTTGGCCACCAGCGCTTGCTTTTTGGCCGCCAGGTTAGCCTGGCTCGTCAGATAGGTGCGTTCGGCATCATCACGGATCTGCAAGGAAACATATTGCTGCTCGGCCAGTGTTTGCTGGCGGTGAAAGAATAGCTGAGCATTGGTTACATTTGCTTGTTCCGCTTCCACATCCGCCTGTGCTGCGGCAACATCTGCCCGCGCTTGGGCAATCTCCTCTGGGCGGCTACCCGCCAGAAGGCGCGCAACCACCTGCTGTTGCGCTGCCACGCTCGATTGGCTCTGCGCCACCGCATCCTGAAAGTGCTGCTGTACCAGTTGGGCGACAAGCTGGCCCGTATGAACGGCGCTGCCTTCGTCCACAAGCAGCCTCTCAATTCGTTCACTGTCGTTGAAGGCAAGCTGTACCTGCCGTATATCTACGTTGCCGTAGAGTGTAATCGTGTCGCTGGTAGCGCTGGGGCGCGTCATCCATCTGCGGACAAAGATGCCCGCACTCACAAGTAGAACCAGAAAGATCACAATGGAAATGCGCTTCTTGACAGAAACCATATTTCGTCTCCCAACGGAACGGCGGAGTTGCTTCTTGCTAAGGATTGCCATGGAGCAGGTTGTTGATGACCTCAATGTCCAGAGGCGTCAACACTCCTGCCGCTGCCTTCAGTTGTGTCCTAGCAACCAGCTGCGTGTACAGCGCGAGATAGTAATTGCGCTGTGCAGCCGCATAGTTCGTCGTCGCAGTCAGCAGGTCGATGATGGAGCGGCTCCCAATCTCATACCCCTTTCGCGTTCCCGCCAGTGACACCTGTGCCGATGTCACCGCCTGCTGCGTTGCCTGGAACTGCGCAACGCTGTTTTGCAGGTCGAGAAACGCCGTCTGCGTGTCCAGCCTGATTTGATCCTGAAGATTCGCAATGTTTGCTTTGCTGACCCTTGCCAGTGCCTTGGCCTGATGAATGCCTGCCCGTGTGCTGCCGCCTTCATAGATCGGGATGGAGAGATTGAGGGAAGCGCCAATCTGGTCGATGGCCACGGGGGGTATCAGCGTGCCAGCGGCGTGCTGGCCAATTCCGCTTAACGTCAACGTAGGCCAGCGCGCACGCTTGGCAAACTCTACCTGCCGTTCGGAAACGTTGAGTGTCTCCTGCGCCTGTTGCAGCAGGGGCTGGTTCTTGAGTGCGGTTGTAAGCCACGGCCAGATCATGTCTGGCTGAGGCCCGATCGCCTGCAATGTTTTTATATCCTGCAACGTCTCGACGGGCTGATGCGTCAGGTGCTCCAACTGGTTCTTCGCCACATCCACTGCGTTCTTCGCCGCAATTTGGTCGGCCTTGGCGGTATCCAACTGCGCCTGCACCTCCTGCACGGAAATGATATCTCCCGTGCCCACTTTCAGATTGGCACTCGTCTGGTCGGCTATGCTCTGCAGCAAATCCATCTGCTGTTGCGCCACGCGCTCATTAGCCTGCGCTTGCAGGACGCTGAAGTAGGATTGCGCAACCTCCAAGGCAACCATCTGCTCGGCAAATACCAGCGCCGCTTGACTGGCACGAATGCGGCTCTCCACCTGCTTCATCGCGGTGAAGGCCTGCCCGTTGAAGATTGACTCCGTCAGGCTCGCGCTGAAGACATCAGAGTGATACCCGGTAGAAAGTGGTTGCGCGCCAAAGCCTGTTACATGGGCTGTGTTCATACCTCCACTGGCTTGCGCGTTGATGTGCGGAAGAAACGTAGCGCGTGCCATAGGCCTGCCCTCCAGGTCGGCGTCCAGTTGCGCGCGTGCCTGGGCAATCACAGGGGAAGCCGATGCCGCCTGTTGATAGGCTTCCTGTATATCCTCCGCTATGGATGCACTCGCCACGGCAAATAGCAGCAAGGCAGATATTGCGTGCGTTCTATGTTTCATAGGTGATCCCTTCAGGCGAGAATGGTCTTGAGCTCGTCGACACTCGGCACACGGCCGTGGAGTTTTACCTGACCGTCCGCCACCAGCGCCTGAGTCTTCATTGCGCCGGCGCGCACGATCGCCTGTATGCCTGTGATCTTTTCTAGTTGGCGATTCGTGCAGCGGCAGGTGGTTTGAGTAATGAGTAACGCCTTGCTACCATCGTTTGCAGCTTTGGCTCGCGTATTCATCTCGTTCGTTCTTTCAGCACCTGCGTGGCGCAGGTGACGAAATTGCAGACACAAGGCGTTAGCAACCGGTAGTACACAGTGGTTCCCTCGCGCCTGTCCTCAACAATGCCGTGGGCACGGAGCAGAGCCAAATGCTTCGACACGGTCGACAGGTCGCCACCGACGAGTTCCCTCAGATCCCCAACCGAGTGCTCCCCGCGACTGAGGCGGTCCACAATCATCAGGCGGGATTCGTGCGCAAGAACCTTGAGCATCTTTGCCTGTTGCGTAAATGTGGCACGACTCTTCATAAAGCCTACTATATGCCTAATTGGCCATATACGCAACTATTCTATGCGCTAGATCAGCGCTACCGCAGGTAAGCAGAAAATATGATGAGAGTACATCAACAGTACCCTTTGGCATCTGCTCTGTCGATTCTGATCCTTGTGGGTCGGAGGTAGGGAGCCGCTACTTGAAAGAGTTGAACGCACCCAGAATGTTCAAAATAATTTGAACCATACCTGCTTCAGATGAATCTAATATCATGTCAGCGAATTTGAAACGCTGCGGAGGAGAACGATGAAGCTAACAGGAAATACGATCTTAATTACGGGTGGCGGTTCCGGCATTGGCCGCGCCATTGCGGAAGAGTTTCACAAGCGAGGCAACAAGGTCATTATTGCAGGCCGAAGAAAGAAGCATTTGCACGCAGTCGTTGATGCGAACCCTGGCATCGAAGCTGTGGAACTCGACATCCAGAACGCGGCGAGCATTGCGGCTATTGCCAAAGATGTGACGGCTCGATTTCCAAAACTCAACGTGCTGTTTAACAATGCAGGCATCATGATTCCCGACGATGTGAGCACGGAGATCGACGATGCCCAGGCAGTCTCTATTGTGACGACGAACCTGCTGGGGCCGATTCGATTGACGGCGGCATTGATTGAACATTTCAAGAAGCAGGATCAGGCGGTGATTCTGAACAACAGCTCAATCTTAGGTTTCGTCCCATTGAGCTTTACGGCTGTGTACAGCGCGACCAAGGCCGCCATCCATAGCTACTCACTCTCGCTTCGACACAAACTGGCCCACACCTCCGTTCGGGTGCAGGAGATTGCGCCGCCCTGGGTGCGCACGGAGTTGATGGGAAGCCAGGATGCTGAAGCTGCCATGCCACTCGGCGATTTTATTGCAGAAACATTCCAGGCGCTGGAGAAAGATACTCCAGAGGTATTGGTCGATCGGGCCAAGGCCTTCCGGAACAATGTGGGGCCGGGAGAATATGCGTTGGTCAATCAATTCAACGATCAGATGGCTGGACTCGCAGCATCGCTCGCGAGTTAATGGCGCAGAGAGTTGCCACCCGTTTCAACCGCCATCGTCGAATGAAATGGGTAGCAACTCTTGAAAAAGATTTATCTCGAAGCGGACTTAACGAGCCTTTTTCCCTTGACCTTCTGTCGCCGTGCTGGCATCTTGAGCTTCGTCGGTTTCTTCGGCACAGCGTCCAACTCCGCAGTACCCTTCAGTACTGCTTTCAACAATCCAGGAAACGCGCCTTCGACCTCATTCAAGCGAAGCGAGATGAGCAGGTTGGCGCCCTGCTTTTGGGTCGAGGTGATCCCGGCTTTGCGAAGCTGGGCATAGTGATAGCTGAGCCGGGTCTTGGAACCGAGATCACCAAATGAAGTACAGCGTCGAGGCTCCATAAAAAGTCGATAGACGATCTGGCGTCGGATGTCGTCGCTCAGGGCATCCAGAATGGCTGCTAACGACAACGCAGGAACGATCTCGATATTTGTTTTACAAGCCATGCTCTTATCGTATCCGAACTTTGCAGGAGTCTTCCAATGAAACCGGATTCAAAAATAGTATTCTAATTATTATTCAAAATAATTTGAACAATTTTGCGAATATGAACCATCGACTCGTACTGGAGGACTACACCTGAAGTTTTCTCTACCCCGGCGAGCACTATCGCAGCAGTCGCTTGTACAGCACTCAGTCTCAACCTTCCATTCACCCAACTCTCTGCGTTTGCGTAAACGGCAAGCACTGCACAACCAACCAAAGCACAGGCTGGCTACTACAGGCTTCAGCTCGGAGATGTGGAAGTCATCGCACTCTCTGACGGCTCAATGCCACTTTCGGCTTACGATTCTCTCACGAACACAACGCACGAAAGAATTGATGCGCTTCTGGCTGCTTCCGATGAGACAAATCCAGTCAATATCTCAGACAACGCCTACCTGGTGCATCTCGGCAATCGGGTGATCTTGATCGATGCCGGAGCTGGCGTTTTTTTTGGACCAACACTTGGTAAGCTCCAAACGAGTCTTGCCGGAACTGGTTACCGGCCCGATCAGGTTACAGACATCCTGGTGACGCACCTTCATCCCGACCATACGGGCGGCCTGATGGCAGGTCAAAGCCGTGCCTTTCCGAATGCGATTGTGCATTTTGACAAGTGCGAACTGGAGTATTGGTTCAGCAAGACCAATAAGGAGAAGGCACCGGAGGCTCAGAAGGGTTTCTTCAAACAGGCTTCGCTTGCAGTTCAGCCGCATATAGATGCGGGTAAGGTGTGAAGACGTTTGAAGGAGCAACGGAACTCTTTCCTGGACTGCGATCTATTCCCGCTCCGGGGCATACTCCGGGTCATACCTTCTACTCGCTTGAAAGTCAGGGGCAGCAACTTGTGTTCTGGGGCGATGCAGTCCATGAGGAAGAAGTACAGTTCGCCGACCCTTCGGTCACGGTAGGGTTTGATGTAAATCCTGCGGAGGCGAGGGCAACCCGCAAGGCCGCATTTGCGGATGCAGCCAAAAATCACTACCTTATCGCGCTGGCTCACATGTACTTTCCCGGACTCGGCCATATTGTGGTCGACGGAGATCACTACCGCTGGATTCCTATGCCGTATGTCAACGATGCGATCGCTGTTTCATCTTCCCCACGATGAGTCAAAGGCTGGTGGCCCATGCAAGCCTGGTTTTGGCATGTGTGGGGTTATGCAAGTGCTGGGTGGAAAATTTCGAGGGACTCATTTCATCCCACCCTTCGCAAAAAGCGCGAAGGAGGGGACACCCGGTGTCCCCTCACAAGGCTGACATGGGTAGAGAGTGCTTAGTCGATGCCCAACTGCTTGCGCGCATCGGGGCTGAGGCGTTCAGGATTCCAGGATGGTTCCCAAACCAGATTGACCGAGGACTGGCTGAGGCCCGGAATTCCGGCGAGGCGATTGCGCATAGTGTCAATGATGAAGCTATGCGAAGGGCAGCCGGGCGAGGTCATTGAGACATCGATCTCCACGCGCTGCTTTGGCTCCATGCCGGGCGCGCTGGTGTCGTCGAACAGGTCGATGCGGTAGACCAGGCCAAGATCGACAATGTTGACCGGAATCTCCGGGTCATACACATCCTTAAGCGCGGTGCGAATGTCTTTTGCGGTGAGGGGCATGGTGGCCTTTCTAGTGTTGGCGTTCGACCAGATACCGGGCGACAGCCTTGAGTGGTTCTGCGGATGCGCCGAAGCCTTCAATCTCTTTAAAGGCTGCGGCGATGAGAGCAGCCGCATCATCCAGAGATTTTTCGATTCCATAGACAGCGGGCCAGGTGGCTTTGACGGCGGAGGTATCTTTACCCGCGGTCTTGCCCAGTTGCTCAGAGCTTTGCGTGACATCGAGAACGTCGTCGATGATCTGAAAGGCGAGTCCAGCCTTTTTGCCGAAGATGCGGAGATGTTCGACCTCGCTGGGCGACGCACCGGCGTAGATGCCGCCGCAGACCAGGCTGGTGGTGATGAGCGCGCCGGTCTTGGCGCGGTGGATGGCCTCAACCATCGCGGCGGTGGGAGTTTTGCCTTCGCCTTCAATGTCGAGCACTTGTCCGCCGATCATGCCTTCAACCGAGCCGGTGGCGATGGCAATCTCGCGCACGATGGCGACGATGGCCGGAGCCGGGCAGTGCAGGTTGGAGAGCACTTCGTAGGCCTGCGTCTGGAGCGCGTCCCCGGCAAGGATGGCGATGGCCTCGCCAAAGACGACATGGCAGGTGGGCTTGCCGCGCCGCAGGTCATCGTTGTCGAGCGCGGGTAGATCGTCATGCACCAGCGAGTAGGTGTGCAGCATCTCGATGGCGGCGCCGAGTTCTTCAATTTCATCGGGATAGGATGCGGTGCTGTTTTTCTGTCCAGCGACCATGCGCGCGGCCTCCATGCAGAGGATGGGGCGCAGGCGCTTGCCGCCAGCAAACATGGTATGGCGCAGAGCTTGGTGGATAGAGTGCGGGATCGTGTCGGGCGCAGGGAGCAGGCGATCCAGCGTGCGATCCATGCGCTCGGAACCGGAGTGGAGAAGGTGCTGAACGTCGACGGGCATCTGTTTCATCATACCGAAGTAAAAAAGTTTTCGGACAGGCGTTTTAGGTGCGTGCTGATTGTCATCTCCCACTCAAGCCAAAAGCGGGCTTGAATGGGGCATCCATGTTTTGTAGCTGCCGTGCTGACGGTTATTTTTGCGGCATCAGCACGAGCGTGTGGGCGGTGGAGGCCAGCACGGCAGATTTGCTGAAGGGTAGCGGGAAGGTGGTGCCCGCATACCAGTACGGCCAGTGATCTTTGTAGTAGTCGCTGAGCGGATCGCCGGATTGGCCGATGACCAGATTCAGCGTGGAGTGGTCGAGATCGGAGAAGTCCACGGTCATGCGCTCGGAGGGGCCAAAGCTGCGGGTTACTTGCTTGATGGTGCTGTCATCGCCGGATTGGGGCAACACGCCGGTGCCGGTGAGCTTGCGCAGCCAGGGAACCTGACCGTAGATGGGATGTTCGACCTCAACGGGATGAGCGTAGCCGTACTGCCAGCGCTTCAGGTTGAGCGGCGCGTGTGCGGCGCGCAGGCCGCGCGTGACGGCGGCGGCGAGTAGATGGTTCCAATCGGCGTAGCCCGGCCCGTAGGCAGAGCGTTGGGGCAGCCAGCGAGCTGGCTGGTTGGTGATGAGTTGTTCCTCGACGTAGGAGGACTCGCTCCAGCTATAGAGCTTCCAATCCTGGCCGAGCCTGGGCGCCAGCAGCATAGGCCAGAGCGCCGAGCGCGCTGCATCGGTAATCGCCGCAGCCGGGCTGGGAATGCTCACCTCGCCATTCCACGACCGCAGCAGGTCAGCGGCCTGACGCTGACGTAGGCTGGCGTGCGGCGTGTGGTCAATGGCGTAGGCAAAGCGCTGCGCTAGCTCCTGATCGAGTTCTGACTGCACATCATTTTGCAGCGCCAGCAGGTCGGCGGCAGCGAGCTTCGGCTTGCTGGAGAGCACCTTCCAGATGCGTTCATTGCGATAGGGCGCGCCCCAGTCCAGCGTGATGGGATAGGGGTAGCCATCGGGCGTGATGCGCGCGTTAGCCGTGGCCAGAATGCCGCCGGGCGGATCGTAGGCCGAGGGCAGTAGGTCAAAGGGAATGTAGCCCTGCCACTCATGCTGATCGTCGGCGATAGGAACAGGGCTGAGTCCATTGGGGCGCAGCGGAATTTTGCCGACAGCCTGATAGCCGATGTGCCCTGCGGTGTCGCCATAGACGACATTCTGCGGCGGGCCACCGAAGAGTGCAAAGGCGGCACGGAACTGCTGCCAGTTGGTGGCGCTGTCGACATCAAAAAAGGGCACGGTGACACCGGCAGGATCGTAGGCAGTCCAGCGCAAGGCCAGCACGCGCTGCTCATGGGGCAGCAGTGGCGAGATCACCGGCCCATGCACGGTGCGACGCACGTCGAGGACGACATCCTTGCCGCTGCGCACATGGATCACTTCGCGCCGATGCTGAAAGGGCTGCCAGCCCTGAGGCGTGTGATAGGTGTCGCCCCGCGTCTGCTCGATGTAGACATCCTGCACGTCGGCGTACATGTCCGTGAAGCCCCAGGCAATGTGCTCGTTGTGGCCGACGATGACGAAGGGCAGGCCGGGCAGCGTGACACCCGCAACGTTGAAGTCGCCGCCTGTGAGCTGGGCCTCATACCAAAGGTCTGGGATGGAGTGATCCAGGTGCATGTCATTCGAGAGCAGCGGCATGCCAGTGACGGTATGCGCGCCGGAGAGGGCCCAGTTGTTGGAGCCGGGAGCGCAGTCGCGGCAATTGGGGCCGTGGCGCAGGTGGAGCAGGTCATTCAGATGCAGCAAGTCGTTCAGATGTAGCAACTCCTGCGGCGTGGTTTTGGAACCCAGTTGCGAGGCATCGAGCGGAATCTGCAAAATATGTTGCGGCGCGGTGATGTCCGGCGTGTTGCTGACCGGCGGATGGTCGCGCCAGGAGCCGACGGGATAGAGATCAGCCTGCATTTCCGGGGAGAGCTTGGTATCGATTTTTTCGCGCACGATTTTTGTGGGGAAATCGGTGGCCAGCATCTGCTGCATGTTCATGCCAATCAGCAGCGAATCGACGGGTTGCCAGGGCTGGGGACGATAGCCGAGAAGACGAAACTCCGCGGGTAGATTGGCTTGTGTCGCTGCGATGAAGGCATTGACACCCGCAGCGTAGTCGGCAAGAAAATGCTGATCGCGCGACGAAAGCGCAGCCGTAGCGGCCTCCGCAGCGGCACGGATTTGCAGCGTGCGCTGGGTGCGGTCATGCTCGATCAGATTGCTGCCAAGGATTTCGGCGAGATCGCCAGCGGCAAAGCGGCGCAGCATGTCCATCTGCCACAGTCGATCCTGCGCGGTCACGTAGCCCTGGGCCAGCCAGAGGTCGTCGAGATTCTGCGCGGTAATGTGGGGCACGCCGTGCGTATCTCGCTGCACGGTGACGGGTGCAGTCAGGCCAGGGACGAAGAGCATCCCTTCCAGTTGCGGTAGCGAGGCGCGCATGTTGTGGCGCAGCCAGAGCGTGCTGCCCCAGCCGAGGACAAACAGAAGCAGCGCGAGCAGCGCAATGCCAAAGAGAAGCAGGCGCGGGCCGCGTCCCAGGCGTGATCCCAGGGGGGATGGATGCGCGGAGGCAGATGTCTGCGATACCGAGGAGGCCATGCTGGGATGAGTCTAAAGCATTTTGATGGCGGGGAGGTATGGGAAGGAGAGGTTCTGCATGTTCTGTGGAGATAGCAGTGCATCCTGCGTCTCAAAAACGAGATTTGGGGCACCCAGCAGATTGAGGCCTTTGCTATGCTGAGAGTGCTTTAGAGTCTGCGCAATTGCCTTTTTCATGATGACCCCGCTCAAAACCCGGATCGACGACCACCCCGCCGTCACGCAGGCAGAGTTGCAGGAGGCGCGCTCGCATTTCTCCCGGCACATCAAGAGCATTGGCCTGAAGCACACCACGCAGCGGGATACGATTCTGGAGACATTTCTGGAGACGCGCGACCATCTATCGACGGAACAATTGCTGCAACTGGTGCGCCAGCGCGATGCGCGGATCGGGCTGACGACGGTCTATCGCACACTGAAGCTGCTGCAGGATTGCGGGCTGGCCAGCGAAGTGGCCTTTCACGATGGCGTGGTGCGCTATGAGCATCAACACAAGCGGCGCAGCCATCATCACATGGTCTGCACCCGCTGCGGCGCGTCGGCAGAGTTTTTTTCGCCGGAGGTAGACAAGGTGGAAAAAGAGATTGGCCGCCGCTTTCACTACGAGACGGCGCGACATACGTTTCAGATTTATGGCCTCTGCGAAAGCTGCCGCGCGGGGCAGGCGAGCGCGTAGATATTTTTATTGAAAAATTTGGCACGAATACGCTAAGTAATGCTCACACCACACCTGAATTCTCTGGACTCTTCACTGCGCTTCGCTCCGTTCAGAATGACTCTGCTTACTGAATGCTGCTGTCTTCTTCTGCGTGAGCAGCACCCATCCGGCGGCGAGCGCCAGAACCAGCAGACACCACAGGCTGCCCTCCGGGCCGGTTGCGCCACCGCTCAGCCATAGGTGGCCGACGGGATGCGCGGTCATCAGCCGGCCCTGCGACAGGATGCCACTATCCGGCGTGCCATAGAAAAACGATTCCGCCCAATCCCAGGTAGCATGAAAGCCGATAGCCCACCACAGCGAGCCGATGCGCCACAGGCTGAGGCTGAAGACCAATGCAGCAGCAGCGGCGGCAGCCAGTCCGGAGGGGCTTTCTCCCGGATTGCTTTTGTGCAGCGCGCCAAAGAGAACGGCCAGCAAAATTGCAGCGGGCCAGAAGCGCAGACCGCGCGCCAGAGTAAAGAGCAGGTAGCCGCGCAGCAGAAGCTCCTCAGCAAAACCCACCAGCAGAAAGATGCAGCCCCAGAGTGCGGCATATCTCCAGAGCGCGGCACGCGCCAGCGTGGTCGTGTCCAGACGAAGATGGTGCGTCGCCACGAGAATGCCAACCAGCAGAGACATAAATCCAAAGCCTGCGAGCAGGCCCGTGACAAAATGACGCAGTCGCGAGGGGCCGGTGAGTCCATACGAAAGCATCGGCCTGAGTTCGATGCGCGCCATCAGGCAGGTGGCCAACAGGGTTGCGACCAGCAGAACTGCTTCGCTCAGGAATCCGGCGGCGGGAGGCAGATCACCCCCGCGCAGGCCATGCAGATGCAGGTGCAGATGTTTGGCCAGCAGCCCCAGAACGGCGGAAAGAGAAAAGAGTGCGATGAGGAAGACGGAGAAGAAGAGCAGTGCGCTCCATCCAGCACGGAGCGGCGGGCCAGCACGGAGCTGCTGCGAGCCAGAATGAAGCGGCTGTGGGCAGAAAAAGATGTTCCCTGAACGTAGAGACTGGGCAGGGAGTTCGGGCGCGAGGGAAGGGTCTTCGGGAGCGGTCATGCGGGCTGATCCTTCCTGCCGGTACAGGTCACGGGGCATTGTTGCCGAGTATAAAACACCGGCAGCATGTCCGTTGCCGCTTGACACGGCGGCGTTTGACAGCAATGCTAGTGGATTCAGCCTAGAACGTTGTTTGCATGGATGGAGCTACCCCTGACTGTGAAGGTTCGCGTTTTTTACCACGACAAATGTTTTGATGGTGCCTGCTCGGCATCGCTGTTTGCACGCTTTCATCGCGAGTGCATTCTGCCGGAGATAAAGCAGAAGGCGGAATACAGCTTCCACGGCCTGGTGCATCGCGCCGGAGCCTTGTTCGACGACCGCGATTTTGTTGGCGATGAGAATGCCATCGTCGATTTCAAGTATTCGCCATCGCCAGCCATTACCTGGTGGTTCGATCATCATTTGAGTGCGTTTTTGACGCCGGAAGATCACGCGCACTTTCTTGCCGGGCAGAAGCAGGCTGGACAGAAGCAAGCCGGACAGAAGCAAGCCGGACAGAAACAAGCCGGACAGAAGCAAGCCGGACAGAAACAAGCGTCGATGCGCCAGCATAAATTCTACGATCCTGACTCCGTCTCCTGCACGGGATTTCTGGCCCGCGTAGCTGCTGCACAATTTGGTTTTAACGCGCGTCCTCTGGCAGAGCTGGTGCGCTGGGCAGACATTGTGGATGGAGCGCTGTATGCAAGTCCAGAGGCGGCGATAGAGATGGCCGAGCCAGCGATGAAGCTGACGCTGGCCATCGAATCCGTGCAGGATGCAAGTTTTGTGCCGCGCCTGATTCCATTGCTGACAGAAAAAAGTTTGGCAGAGATTCTGCGTGAGCCGCTGGTCGCCGACGAGATGCCTGCGCTGCTGGAGCGCCATGCGCAATCGCTGGCGCTGATTCGTGAGCGGTCGAAGTGCGAGCAGGGGACGATCTATTTTGACATCACGGATCATCCGCTGGAGGGATACAACAAGTTCATCCCGTATTATCTGCACCCGGAGGCCACCTACAGCATTGGCCTGAGCCGTTCCAGCTTTCGCACCAAGATTGCCGTTGGCTCCAACCCGTGGACGAAGACCAATCCAGAGCAGATGCTGAATCTGGCTACGATCTGCGAACGTTATGGCGGAGGCGGTCATGCGCGAGTGGGCGCAATTTCTTTTCCGCGCGAGAAGGACGATCTGGCGCGTGTGGCTGCGGCAGAGATTGTGGCCGAACTGCGCGTACACCACGCCGCGTTGTAAGCGCGATCCTGTAGGATGCGATCTGGAGCCAGAGATGCGGAAATATCATATTCAGTTTTTACTTTCGGCCACAGATGCCGCGCAGTTTCCTGCGACGCAGGCGCCGGAGATCGCCTTTCTGGGTCGCTCCAATGTCGGCAAATCCAGCTTGATTAATGCGCTGCTCGGCACGCGAGAGGCGCGCGTCTCGTCCACCCCCGGACGCACGCGATCCATTAACTTTTTTGCGCTGCACGACACTCCCAGACAGCCCAGGCCGGAGCTGATCTTTGCCGATCTGCCGGGTTATGGCTATGCGAAGATTTCGCGGTCGATATCCGCCGAGTGGCCGAAGTTTATTGAGCCATATCTGGCGCAGCGCGCCACGCTGGCCTTGTGTGTCTGCCTAGTGGATATGAACGTGCCGCCGCAAGAAAGCGACATGCAGCTTGCCCAGTATTTGCAGGATTCAGGTCGCAGCGCGCTGGTGGTGGGCACCAAGTCAGACAAGCTCTCTGGCAATGGATTGGTGAAAGCGCGGAAGACGTTGCAGCAGGCGCTGGGCGTGGATGAAATTTTGGCTCTATCTGCGGAGAAAGGTCGAGGTATCGCCGAGCTATGGAAGGCGATTCTGGAAGCGGGCGTGGCATACCGCGAGAGCCAGCCGTAAATTTATTTTTAAAATTTGTAGCTGATGCCAAGGTGCAGGATTGGAAAAAATCTTGCATAGTGCAGATCGTTTTGAATCTTGGTCTGCTCGGCGGCCAGGTCGGTTTGGAACCGGGTAAACGTTGTGACGGGCATGCAGTTGATTCCGCCTAGAGAGGTACAGGCGGAACCGGTGAATTGCAGCAGGGCGGTTCCGTTGCCAAAGTAGGCCGCGCCAAACTCAAAGGGAATGCTGAAGTGCTGTTTTTTCCAGCGCGGAAGCATGTTGCCGAATCCAGCGGTGAGTTGTGGCCCCGCCACAGGAAAACTCATTTTGGCAGAGCCAGTGAGCGGATCTGCAGGATCGCTGTAGTAGCTGACACCATCCAGGGCAAAACTTGTGCTTGCCGGGATTATCAGATTGGCGCTGACGCGATTGCCGTTATACAACAGCACGCCGGGGCTGATATGAAATTTTTTTCCGCGTGGAAACCAGTCCAGGCTGGCCTGCGCGGAGCGCAGAGTAATGTCTGCCCCGTAGGTGATGCCACTCTGTTTCATGCTGGTGCTGTACTCAAAGAGATTGAAGCCCGCGCGTACATTGAAGTGGTTGGATAGTGGGAGCGCAACTTCCACGCCGGGGCCGAGCGTGCTGACATACACACCTACGGCAACGTGGGAAAACGGGTGCATGGGTGGCGGAGGCAGGATCGGACGTAAGGCACACTCCACGCCGGAGATGTAAGGGATGGCTGTGATGTTGCCGCTCATCGCGTCGAAGGAACTGGGAGCGCTATAGCCAGGCTCATTGGGGCTAGGGTCGCTGGTTCGTGCGTTGTTGGAATATGAAGCGGAAGCGGAGCCAGAAGGAGACATTTCTCCGGCGTAGGCCACGAATTTTCCACTGTATGCCACGGTTGCAGGCGCGACTGCAGGCGTACGCGGCACCAGTTGCGCTCTGCATGTGATGCCGAGCAAGACAACGATGCCGAAGAAAACATGAAGTGTGATCGATGTCGAAGGTCTCTGCACGATAATCTCCCAACAATGCGTTCTATCGGCGCAGAATCTGCGAAGGAACAGAGGCGTGGTGGAAAGAGTTTTTGTATCGACAGGATTAGATGACCGCGAGGTTCAAATTGGAACGGAACGGAAGCGTGAAGATGGATCTGGTGTGCGTCTTGTTTCGTTTTGGGACGCGGGAGTGAGGAAGCGGCTGGAGATTATCGTGGTTCCACGCAGAGCGTTTGCGGATTGCGCGCTGCGTCCTGCCAGGCGAGCGTGATGGGGCTGCGCAGGCTGGCGCGCCAGGCCGGGTCTTCCAGCGCGGAGAGCAGAGATGTAATTTCTTCCAGGGAAAGCGTGCAGACGCGCTCCAGCGGAATCTGCCGGTAGAAATAGGCTGAGGCGCTTTCCAGCCAGCGCCGTCGTGTTGCGTCCGCAGCCGGCAGTAGAGACAGTGCCAGCGCATCCATGCGCTTCATGTCCTGAAATCCAGGAGAGGTCCAGCGTACCCAGCGCAGGGGTTCGAGAGGAAATGCTGCTGCTTCCAGCTCAGGGCCAAAGTTGAGTAGCATGGAGCCTCGTTGGGAGAGAGATGTTTTTGCCGACAGGGATGCGGCGGAAGAATCGTGCTGCGTAGTATCCGACAAAAAATCTGGCTGCACGCCGCGTTCGACCATGCGCGGCAGAATCTCCGCAGAACTGCCCAGTAATCCTACGGCGACGGGTTGCCGTTTGCGGATTGCATTCTTCAACACGCGGAGCGCTTCGTCGAGGGAGTTGACCACAAAGTCGCAGGCATGGTGCTGCTGGGCCAGCTTCAACGCCTGCGGGTTGGGATCCATGCCGAGAAAGGCTGCGCCAGCCAGCGTGGCGGCAATGGACAACTCCGCGCCATCGCGTCCCAGACCGATGCAGACGCCCAGCGTGCCTTCCAGCGAAGCACCTGTGTGGCGGGTCAGGATTGCTGGCAGCGCGAGATATTTTTGATACACGAAGCTCTGACGCGGCAAGAGGCTGGGGGCAGGATTTTCAGATGCCGGAGGCGTAAGCTGGACGGTCATGCGGAGTCAGCGGGCTGGGCTACCACTCCGAGTACGCGGTGCCGTCGCTGCCAATCTGGTCGGAGCCGCTGTGGACATCGGAGATGCCAGGGGCACTCTGATCGACGCTGCTAAGGGAATCGGAGGTGAGGGGCACCCAGGTACTGCTGCTGTGCGTCATGGGGTCGATGGGCATGCTGCGCAGGTAGCCGGACTGCACCAGATCGTCCAGCGATTGTGGCGCGGCCTGCTTGTCTTCCGTGTACTGCTCGATGGCATCGCGCATAGTGTGCAAATCCTGCCGCAGCGCAGCCTCTCTGGCGCTTTTGATGGCGGAGATGTAGCTGGGCACGGCAACGGCCATCAGGATGGCGATGATGAGCATGACCACCATCAACTCCACCAGCGTGAAGCCAGCTTGTTTGGGAGAGCGCCGAATTGGATGCAGAGACATTTTCATTACCAGTCCGAGTATTTCGTACCATCGAGAGCCGTGCCTTCAGATTTTGAATGCACGTCAAAAATATTTTGTCCGCCCCAGGAATCGGAATCTGCATCATCCTGCATGGAGCGAAAATTCCATTCTGCCTTGCCGGTCATGGGATCGACGGGAATAGCGCGAAGAAACTTGACCTTCTTTTCCTGAATATCCACGCCCGTCACCAGCGTGTCTAAATCGGGCGGATACCCAAAGCTATCAACCTTGGTCATAATCGCGCCGCGATCCGCAGCATCTTTGTAATGGTCGATGGCATCGCGCATCTCCCAGAGGTCACGGCGCAGTTCGTGCTCCTTTTCCCGCTGAATCTGAAAGCGCGCAATGGGGTAGGCGACGGAGGCCAGGATGGACAGGATCGCCACGGTGACGATCAACTCCACCAGCGTCAGTCCGTACTCATTCCTGCGCATATTGCTGCGCTCGCTTCGGTGATACATGGCACTTCGGCTTCGGATGGAAGCCTCCCCCTGCATTCTATGCCGGAGAATTTCCGGTTTCTACTTCGCTACTGGACGTGAAACGCCACTACTGGACATGAACCACGGCGGAGGAGCCAAGAACGGGCAGAATATGCTGCCCACTGTTGCGTGCCGCAGCCTTGACCAGCGATACGGTCGCGTCGCCAGATGCCATGGCCTGGAAGGTGAGCGTGCAGATCGAGCCGCTGCCATCCACGCCTTTAACGTTTGGCGGACGCGAAGCGCTGATGGTAACATTCCCGCTGCCATCATCGCGATGTACCAGCGCGGTGGTCTGACCATCTTTGCCCAGCAAATCTCCCGTGTCTACGTTGACCAATGTCAGCAGGCGAGGGTCATAGTGCAACTCCATCGGCACCTCAAAGATATCTTTGGCGTCCTGCACGTTGACGGACATCTGGAAGCTGCTGCCAGTCTTCTGCGTGCTGGCGGCGGGCAGCACGGAGAGCTGAAGCGGAGCACCAGAGAGCGAAGGCATGGTGGAAGCAGCCGCCTGCGCGGTTGCCGGTGCGGGACTAGCCGGTGTAGTACTGGGAGCGCCAAAATCTTGCGCCTTCTGAGCGAACTGGGCAGCGGCCTGGTTGACGGCATCTGCTGCGGAGATGGGAGCGGCTGCTGGCTGCGTCTGTGTTTGCGTTTGGGCCTTGAGTTCCGCAAGTGCTTCTGGGACTTCAATCCGGCGTAGCTGCACATTGGTGCCCGTGCCCGTGTCGACGGTGCGCAGGTTCTGCTGCGTAAGGGAGGAGCCGCGAACAAGATGCGGAATCAGCAGAAAGACAATCTCATCGTTGACCACTTCTTTTTGCTGCGAACTGAAAAAGTATTTGATAAAAGGAATCTCACCCAGGCCCGGCGTGCCACCGACGGTGATGGTCTCAGTGTGTTCCAGAATGCCGCCCAGAAGATTCGGCTGGCCTTCCTTCATGCGGATGGTTTGTTCAAGGGTGCGTTGGCCGATGATCGGCTCATTAATGCCGCCCAGATTGACCTGGCCCGTCTCCGAGGAAATCTCAATCTTTAATTTCAGCGTGATGTCGCGGTCAAAATGGATGGTTGGCTGCATCTCCATGTTGACCCCGACATCAATGTATTGAAACTGGGTGCTGACCAGAGGGCTGATGCCCGCTGCGCCAACGCCGCCAATCCCGGAGGAGAACGATCCGGTGGCGATGGGAATGCGCTCACCAATCTTGAGCGAGGATTTTTGTCCGTCCACGGCGCGGACCTCAGGATTTTGCAGAATGCGCGTGGACGAGTCGGTGAGCAACAGGTTGGCCGTGGCCTGGCCGATGGAAATAGCAAAGTTGGTGGCGTTTAGATTGTTAAGGTCGTTGAGCGTCAAACCATTGGCCGTGGTTGAGGTGGTGGCGGTTGTGCCTGTTGTTGTTGCTGCGGCGGAAGCTGTGGAGGATTGCAGCGTGACACTGACCGAGCCGGGAAGCTGGATGCCAATATTGCGCATCAGGTCGCGGCTGACCTCCATGACGGCCACGTCGATGACCACCTCCTGCTTGGCCTTATCCAGATCGTCGATAATGTTCTGCGCCAGCAAAAGTTGGTCGGGCGTGCCACGCATCACGATCGCATCCTGGCTGGGAACGGCCTGGAGTTTCACGGTGGTGTCCATCAGATTGCGGACGGCGTTCAGAACTTCATTCAGATCATTGGCGGCGGCAACGTTGGTCAGATAAAAGGTCTGGACGGCCTGCTGCTCCAGTTCCGTGCGCTTCTGGCGCGTATCCTGCGCGACGAAGATGGTGTCGGCGGTGACGGGTCGCCAGAAGGTCTGCGAGACAAAGCTGACGCTGCGCAGCGCGTCGTAGAGCGTAACCCGATTCAGGTCAATGGGAATGCGCTTGGAAGTGTAATCGGGATCGAAGAGAATGTTGACGCCAGCGATTTTTCCGATGGTCTGGTAGATGACCTTGGTGTCCGCAACCATGTGCAGGGTGATCGGTTCATTGGAGAGCGGTTTCAGATCGACCGGGGAGCCAACGGTGGCCAGTTCCTTCTGCTCCTGCGCATTGGAGAGGTCGGCAGCACTGGGCGAGGGCGTGCCGGTAGCGCCATTGATAAGGTCGCGGGTCTTGCGAATCTCCTGATTGGCCGCCTCATCGCTGGGGTCGGCTTCCAGAGCGCGGAGAAAATCGGTCAGCGCCTCGTTATATTGGCCCTGATCGCGCAGCTTGCGTCCACGATCCACATATTCCGCCGCAGCAGGGAAGCTGAGTCGAATCGCCGCTTCCTTGTACCGCAGATCGGAGGGCTTCAACAGGTAGGCATGATGATAGGCCTCATAGGCTGCGATGTAGTCGTCTTTCGCTTCAGCCTGTTTGCCCAGTTTGTCGTAGTGCCGGGCGGAGGCTGCGTGCAGAGGCGTCGAGACGGCAAAGCTGGCAAGGAGCAGCGCAAACAAGACAAAACGGTAGCGCGAAAATTTAGGTTTTTGAAGGAGACAAGGTTGGGGATGCAACTGCAAACCTCTGTTTCGTCGTAGGTGGAATGCCCGGTACACGCTGAAAGATAGAGTCATGAGTCCGAAACACCTGGGATGTAGAAAAACTGTTGTACACGACCCGCCGCAGCCTGTGCCGACACCTGCCGGATTTTCGTTGAGTATAGCATTTGCAGGCAGGCTTATGCGTCGATTGTTCTGCTTGACCCATTGGCGACCCGATTGATTCGGCAGCTTCGGCGCTTCGTCTGGTTTCTGCGTGCTAGCATTAGGTTTCAGGCTAAGCTGCATGTCCCGTCCTACCTTCCAAACCACTCCCGCCCCGCCTAAGAAGCCCAAGCCGCGCGATCCTGTTGCGTCGGGCGAACGCGATGCTGCGGTAAACCGGATGGCCTCGCACAACTATTTTTTGCTGGATAAAGTGGAGGCGGGTCTGGCCCTGCGCGGGACAGAAGTGAAGTCCATCCGCGAAGGCAAGGCCAACCTGAAGGATGCCTACGGCATTGTCAAAGACGGCGAAATGTTTCTGCTGAACGCTCATATTGGAGCGTACTCGCATAGTGGCTATGCCAGTCATGACGCGACGCGCACCAGAAAGTTGTTGCTGCACAGCGAAGAATTGCGGAAATTATTTGGCAAGGTTCAGCAAAAAGGGCTGACGCTGATTCCGACGCGGCTCTATTTTCGCAAGGGTCGCGTCAAGTGCGAGATTGCCATTGCCAAAGGCAAGCAGACCTGGGACAAGCGCGAGACGGAGCGTCGTCGCGAGGCAGATCGTGAAACCCGCGCTGCCATTGCAGCGAACAAGCGCAAGGGCTGAGCAGTTCAGTACATTGCAAGGAAGATATTCCCGCAAGGGAATCAGGAAAGAAGACAGGAAACGTATGAAAGCGAAGATGAAGTTTGCTGCCCCCTCCACGATACTTGGAGATTTGCTGGTCGTCCTGGCTGTGGATCGTTCGCGATCAAAAGAGAAAAACGTATTGGCTGAACCCGTGCTGCTCACTTCGGATGCCGAGGTGCGGCGCGCTGCGGAATCCGTGCTGAAGAGCGGTGAGTTTCGGGCCAACCTTTGCGAGACGCTGTTGCTGCACGCTCCAGTAGGAGTGCTGGCCAAGCGCCTGTTGCTCGTTGGGCTAGGCAAGGCGGACAAGGCCAGCGCTGCCGATCTTCGCAAGGCAGCGGGAGCGGCGGTTCGTTTTGCCAAGCCACGCGGTCTGCGCGAGGTGACAATTGTTTTGCCAGAACCCGATATCCGAGCCTTTCCCCTGGCCGCCAGCACGCGCGTCGCGCTGGAGGGTGCGTATGTGGGCGACTTCGACCCGGACACCTATCGCTCCGACCGTAAAGATCAGGCGCTGGAGACATGCAGCATCGTTGCTCCTGCTCCTGACAAGCTGACGCCAGGGATCAAGGAAGCCGTGGAGCGGGCCTTCCGCGAAGGGACGGTGATTGGCGAGGCGCAGAATTTTACGCGCGCGCTGGTCAATGAGCCGGGCAATACGCTGACACCCACGGAGATGGGCAAGCGCGCCGCCGCCATGTGCAAGCAGCAGGGGCTGACTTGCGAGGTTTCCAGCACCGAGAAAATTAAGGAATTGAAAATGGGTGCATTCTGGAGCGTGGCCCAGGGTTCCGCCGAAGCCCCGGCGCTGATTGTGATGACCTACGAACCGGAAGAGTTGCTGCCGGATGCTCCCGTACTGGGGCTGGTGGGCAAGGGAATTACCTTCGACACAGGCGGCATCTCCATCAAACCCGCCGACAATATGGAGAAGATGAAGTACGACATGGCCGGAGGCGCGGCGATGCTGGGCGCAATGCAGGCTATCGCGCAGTTGCAGCCGCTGGTGAAGGTGATTTGCGTTGTCTGTGCGGCGGAGAATATGCCCGGCGGCAAGGCGCAGAAGCCTGGCGATGTGCAGGTGTCCATGTCGGGCAAGACGATTGAAATTATCAATACCGATGCCGAAGGCCGCTTGGTGCTGGCCGATGGGCTGGCCTACGCCAAGCAGTTGGGCGCGACGCACTTGATTGACGCGGCGACCTTGACCGGTGCCTGCGTGGTGGCGCTGGGGCACATCAACGCGGGTGTTTTTGCGAACGAGGAAGCGACATTCCAACGCTTCCAGAAGGCGCTGGAAATCTCTGGCGAACGCTTCTGGCGTTTGCCGCTTGATGAAGAGTACCGCGAGATGATCGTCTCCCAAATCGCCGACATTATGAACACCGGCGGACGCTGGGGCGGAGCCAGCACGGCGGCGATCTTTCTGAAGGAATTTGTCGGCGAAACACCCTGGTTGCACTTAGACATCGCAGGTACAGCCTGGATTGATGAGCAAAAGCCGTGGATCGCCAAAGGGCCGTCGGGGATTGCCGTGCGCAGCATTCTGGAATGGGTGCGCAGCTTTGATGATGTCGCGCAGCCAGCAGATTCTGTTACAGCAGGGTAAATCGGCAGATTTTCTGAGTGATCGGCTGAAAAATTTATTTTCTATTCACAGTGGGCTGGTACATCAGAGATGGGTCGTCGTTGGCTTAGGCACGCGGCAACCCATCAGAAAATCTGAACGTTCACGATGGCGCTTCGCCGTCTGGAGGAAATGTGCCCCGTAAAATTTTGGTTCTTGCCCTTGCAACCTTGACGCTCCCGCTGCTGCTCACCGCCTGTAAATCCAACGACAAAAGCGCGCAGTCCGAAACGATTGCTCTCTCTGGTGCGGGCAGCACCTTTGTCTATCCAGCCATGACGCATTGGGTGGAAGCCTATCAGCAGGCACACGCCAACACGCGCATCAACTACCAGTCGATTGGCTCCGGCGGCGGCATTCAACAGGTGCGCGCCGGTACGGTGGATTTTGGCGCCAGTGATGTTGCGCTCACCGATGACCAGTTGAAGACCATGCCCGCCGTGTTGCAGATTCCAGAGACTGCCGGGCCGGTCTGCATCACCTACAATCTGCCGGATGTGAAACAGCCGCTGCAACTGACAGCCGCAGCCGTCGCGGGAATTTATCTGGGAACCATCAAAACGTGGCAAGACCCGGCAATTACCAAGGCGAATCCCGGAATCAAACTGCCCAAGACCAGCATCGTTGTGGTGCATCGCGCCGATGGCAGTGGCACGACGGGCATCTACACGGAGTACCTGAGCGCCGTCAGTCCGGAGTGGAAGACTAAGGTAGGCTTTGGAACTTCAGTGAGCTGGCCGGTCGGTCTGGGTGGCAAGGGCAATGAAGGTGTCACGGGACAGGTGAACAACGCGGTGGGTTCCATCGGTTATGTGGAACTGGCGTATGCGGTGCAGAACAATCTGCCGGTGGCTGCGGTGGAGAATCAGGCGGGCAAGTTCATCCAGCCCAGCATTGCCAGCACCTCGGCGGCTATCGACGGCGATAAAGATGTCATCGCTGCCGATCCGCGCACGCCGATTGTCAATTCTCCGGCAAGCGCCCCCGGCGCGTATCCCATCTCCGGGCTGACCTTCCTGATTGTGCCCAAGGATGGAACGAACCTGGCCAAGCGTGCAGAGTTGAAGAAGTTCATCCAGTACATTATTGGCGATGGTCAGGTGGTGGCGGGGAGCTTGAACTACGCTCCACTGCCAGAGAGCGTGCAGGCCTTCGACAAGCAGCAGCTTGACATGATGCTGGCCGGTGGTCAGCCCATCCAGTAATCCTGCGGTGCTGCGCGCACGGCGGTTTACGCAGACGGCGTGCGCGATCCTGCGCGGATGGCGGGCGCAAAGAGCAAGTGCAGTAACAGCAGAGAGGGCGCGACAACCATCGCGCCCTCTCTGCTGCTTGAAAATGAACTACATCACGTCGGGGACTTCGATGCCAAGCCAACCCAGAGCGCGGGTCAGTTCGCGCAGCGCCACGGCGGCAGTGGCCAGCAGCAGGGATTTGCGGGCCGGGTCGCCCTCGGTAAGGATGTGATGGCGGTGGTAGAAATTATTAAACTGCTGGGCTAACTGGAAAACGTACTTGGCAAGAAATGCTGGCTCGGTAGTACGAATCGCCTGGTCGATGATCGAGGCGGTTTTGGACGCGGCTAGCCAGACCTCCCAGATGCTGTCGCCCTCTTCGCCAGTGAAAAATTTCTGAACGTCCCAATGACCTAGACTGTACGCCCTGCATACTCTTTCTTCCGAGCTTTGCTGGTGTTTGTCTGGGAGATAGGCACCCCTTGCTAGCATCACAGCCAATAGCTGATCGTCAGCCTCTCCTGCCTTGCGGAAAATGTTGGCGGCGCGAACGGCAGCGTACTGCGCGTAGGGGCCGGTTTCACCCTCGAAGCTGAGCGCGTCTTTGAAGTCAAAGGCGATGATGGTGTTGCGCGTGTAACGCAGCATGTAATAGCGCAGCGCGCCGACGGCGATCTTTTTGGCAATGTCGGTGCGCGTTGCTTCGTCAAGTTCGGGGTGACGCGCCGTGACCTCAGCCAGCGCGGCTTCAATCATGCGGTCGATCAGGTCGTCGGCTTTAACGCCAAAGCCCTTGCGTCCAGAGACCTCGATGAAGGGACGGGCCTTGTCCTCCTCGGACAGGGCATAGCCCAGTTCTTCGGCGCAGCGCGGAGTCAGCGCGACCATCTCGTAAGAAAAATGGTGAAAGTTGTCGGCTTCCTCGGTAAAGCCCATGCCGCGCAGCGCTTCAATGACGTTATTTTGCGGATCGTTCTGGCGCGAGTCAATGACGTTATAGATGGCTTGGGCATTATTGAAGGCCAATTGCGCGACAGAAGGATATTGATCTCGACGGAATCCTTCTTCGGTAGAAATAAAACAAGGTCTTTGCTTGCTGCTGTTGTAGATACCCTGGCCGCTATATGTCCGAATTAGCTTGTACTGGAAATCCTTGTCGATTTTCCCGAACTTCCATAGATGGTAGGCGATATCTTTCCCGACATACGTGACTGTTCCATTGGAACGAACGATGACCTTGGCCTCTTCATCCGGGCCGTCGCCGGTGATACCTTCGGTTCCGGCGCGACGCATGACCCAGCAGCCAGCATTCTTGCCAGCCGTCTCTTGATAGAGCACGCCTTTTTCTTTCATCAGCGCAAAGGCCGCATCCCAGAAGTGCAGGCGCAGAACTTCACTCTCGCGGGGCAGAAAATCGTATTGAATGCCGAGGCGCTCCATCGTCTCCAAATGCCGAAGTACGATGGCCGTGGAGAATAACTCTGCAATCTCGGAAATTTCGTTGCCGCCCTGTTCTAGCGCGTGCAGCGTAGTCATTCGGATTTGTTTGCGGGTCTCTTTTTGCGCGGGGTCAGCCTCATACCACTGCGAGACGTGCGCGTAGAGATCCCAGCAGACGAAGTCGATGCGCTCGTGGCGCTGCTCTAACTCTTGTATCCACCGCTGTACGGTTGCAAGGTTCATGCTCTCCAGATGCGTAAGAGCGACAACGACATCGGCCACCTGCACGCCGGTGTTGTCGATGTAATTCTGTACGCGAGCTGCCATAAAGTCGGGTTGTCGCTCATTACCCCAGTGCATCATGCGTGCCAAAGTGTCGCCCAGGATGGCGTTGCGTAGATGGCCGATATGCGCGGCCTTGTTGGGGTTGATGCTAGTGTGTTCGATTAGTGCAAGGTCATACGGTGGAACCCAATTTCCCCCAGCGGCAATCTTGTGCGACGCAAATGCGCGATCCAGCTTGCAGTTGATGTAGCCCGCGCCTGCAATCTCAAAAGTAGAGAAGCCCTCGATATTTTTTTCTTTAAGCTGCGCGGCCAGCTCTTCAGCAATTTTTCGCGGAGCCTTCTTCAAGCGCTTGGCCAGTTCAAAGGCGATGGGCAGGGCGTACTCGCCGTACTCGATTTTCGGAGGCTGCTCAATAGCCAGCGTGGCGATGTCGTCGATCTGGTAGGGCGGCTGCTTCAGAATTTCCCGGATGGCCGATTCCAGAGCCTTCCCGTAGGTGAGATACATGCGCGATCCGATGCAGAAAAAGATGAGAGTTCAGGCTCATTCTAACAGTTACAAGAGGCAGCGCCGCGTTTGACGCTGCTGCACGCGAACCCTAAGATGAATACAGCCTCGCCGCAGTTGGATGCGCGGGCGACGAGCGCCCCGCATGCCGACAGAAATCAGCAAGAAGCCCTATTTCCTGACCACTCCGATTTACTACGTGAACGCGCGTCCGCATCTGGGGCACACGTATACCACGGTTGCTGCCGACACCATTGCGCGCTACAAGAGAATGCGTGGCTTCGACGTGCGCTTTTTGACGGGCACCGATGAGCATGGCCAGAAGATTGAGCGCTCTGCCGACAAGGCAGGGCAGACGCCGCAGGCCTTTGCCAGCGCCGTCTCCGCCGAGTTTCGCAATCTGTGGGATCGCATGGGGCTGACCTATGACGATTACATCCGCACCACGGAGCCACGCCACAAACGCGGCGTGCAGCGACTCTTTACCGAATTGAAAAATCGCGGCTTCATCTACAAGGGTACGTACACGGGGCTATACTGCGTCTCCGACGAGCTGTATGTGGATGCGCCCGCCGGGACGCTGCCCGGCGCTCCTTGTCCCGATTGCGGACGGCCCACGGAGCTGGTGAGCGAAGAAAATTATTACTTCAAATTGTCGGAGTTTGGCGACAAATTGCTGGCGTATTATGAGGCGTATCCGGAGTTTATTCTTCCAGAGACGCGGCGCAATGAGGTGATGGCCTTTGTGCGCGGCGGGCTGAAGGATCTCTCCGTCAGCCGTACCAGCTTTCGCTGGGGCATTCCCGTTCCCGGCGATGAAAAACACGTCATCTATGTGTGGATGGACGCGCTGGCGAATTACATTACTGCGCTGGGCTATGGCAGCGATGCTCCGGAGGATCTAGCGCGCTTTCAAAAATACTGGCCCGCTGATCTGCACTTGATTGGCAAGGAGATTAGTCGCTTCCACTGCGTCTACTGGCCTGCGTTTTTGATGGCCGCAGAATTGCCGCTGCCGAAGAGCATCGTAGCGCACGGCTGGCTGCTGTTTGAGCAAAGCAAGATGTCGAAGTCGCGCGGCAACATTGTTCGCACCGAGACGATTTTAGATGTGCTGGGCGCCGACGCGCTGCGGTATTTTCTGCTGCGCGAAATTGTCTTTGGCCAGGATGGCAGTTTTTCCTTTGATGCCTTAGTCCAGCGCTACAACGCCGATCTAGCCAATGGCTACGGCAATCTGGTGAGCCGGACACTGACCCTGATCCAAAAGTTTTTTGACGGTGTGGTGCCTGAGCCAACCGACGTGCATACCAAGTATCTGGAATTTCAAGCGACGCACTCGTTCAACATTGACGGAGAGGGTTGGGGCGCGGCCTCAGCGGTAGAAGTGCTCGTCCAATCAATTCGCGAAGAGATTTCTACGCACATTGGGGAGTTTGAGAGCTTTTTGGATGCCTTTGATTTTTCTCGTGCGCTGGGCATCGCGCAGGCGATGGTCGCTAAGATGGATGGCTTTTTGACGGGTGTAGCTCCGTGGAAGCAGTCCAAAGTTTTCTCAGAGGATGCGCAGCGCGCATCGCGAGCCGTTACGTTGTACGCGGCGGCAGAATCCATTCGCATCATCACCGCGCTGCTCTATCCGGTGATGCCGGATGCGACGGCAAAGGTCTGGGCGCAGCTTGGTCTGGGCGATATTGCGCAGGAGAATTTACAAGATTTGCAGTGGGGCGGATTGAAGCCCGGAACCCGGCTCGGTGAGCTGGGGCCGGTTTTTCCCCGCGCAGAAAAGGAAGCGATTACGCGTATGCAGGAAAAAGAAGAAGCAGGATTAGCCGAAGCTACGGCTGCAGCGACACCGGTACCCGGAACTGCGGTAGCTGTGACAGCAACAGTGGCTCCCGCTGTTGCGGAGACAAAAAACACCATCACCATCGACGACTTTGCCAAAGTGGAGTTGCGTGTAGCGCAGATTAAGGTGGCCGAACGCGTGCAGGGCGCAGATCGTCTGCTGCGGCTGGAGGTTGATCTGGGCTATGAGCAGCGGCAGATTGTCGCGGGAATTGCCGAGGCCTACGCGCCAGAGAGTTTGATTGGGCGCAAGGTGGTGATTGTGGCGAATCTTGCGCCGCGCAAGCTGCGCGGGCTGGAATCGAATGGCATGGTCGTCGCGGCATCGCTGGGCGAAAAAGGCAAGCCGGTGCTGGCGGGATTTCTGGAAGAGATTGAAGTGGGCGCGCGGCTGAAGTAAGCGCAGCAGGTCGAGGACGTAGCATGCAATCCACGCTGGAAACGCGATTCGCGCTGATAGATTCCCACGCGCATCTGGACAGCGCCCGCTATGACGAGGACCGCGAGGCCATGTTGCTGCGCGCTCACGCGGCTGGCGTGGAGATGATTTTGGCCGTCGGCATTGGCGACGGGCCAGCCACCATGCACATGGCGCTGGAGTTGAGCCGCCAGCACGCTGGCAATACTCGAATGCCACGCATCGTGGTGAGTGCGGGCATCCATCCGCAAGAGGCAGCGCTGGCCGATGCAGCCGCGCTGGGCAAGCTGCGTGCGCTGGCAGCCGAGCCAGAGGTTGTGGCCATCGGCGAAATTGGCCTTGACTATTACCATGCAGGCAATCCCGAGCCAGAGGTGCAGCAGCGCGTCTTTGCGCAGCAGATGGAGATTGCGGCACAGCACAAGCTGCCGATTTTGATCCATTGCCGCCCTGCAGAAGATGGCACAGCCGACGAAAAATTTGAAAATAGGAACGCCTGGGAGGACACGCTGGCCCTGCTGGAGGCGCAGTGGAAGCCAACCGGGTTGGGCGGCGTGCTGCATTGCTTTACCGGGGAATGGGAAGATGCGCGGCGGGCGATGGAAGCGGGATTTATGATCTCCTTTGCAGGCAATCTGACCTTTCCCAAGGCGCGGGCGTTGCGGGAGGTTGCCGCTAAGCTTCCGCTGGATCGGATTTTCATCGAGACTGACGCGCCGTTTTTAGCCCCTGTGTCCTATCGCGGCCAGCGCAATGAATCGGCGTATGTTCGTCAGGTGGCTGAGACGCTGGCGCAATTGCACGCAACAGACTTTGCGACGATTGCATCGACGACGACGGAGAATTTTCGCAAGTTTTTTGGATTGCAGGGTCTATAACGAATGTAGAAGGATCGTTTCTGTTTCGGACATCCTTGGAAATCGAAAGAGGCGGAGAACATGGCAACAGATAATTCGTTCGATGTTGTGAGCAAGGTCGATATTCAGGAAGTGAAGAATGCGATCGATCAGGCGCTGAAAGAGATTCGGGCACGCTTTGATTTGAAGGATTCCAACTCCGAAGTGAAGTTGGAGGGCGAGGAGAAGTTGCAGCTTGCCTCCGCCGACGAGTACAAGTTGAAGGCGGTGACGGAGATTTTGCAGCAGAAGCTGTCGAAGCGTGGCGTTTCGCTGAAGGCGCTGACGTATGGCAAGTTGGAGCCAGCGGCCAATAACAGTGTGCGGCAAAAAGTGGACTTGCAGCAGGGAATTTCTGCTGAAAAGGCCAAGGAAATCTCGCGGTTGATTAAGGATTCCAAGATCAAAGCGCAGGCTTCGATTCAGGGCGATACGGTGCGAGTGAGCAGCAAGGATCGCGACGCGCTGCAAGAGGTGATTGCGTTGCTCAAGAAGCAGGATTTGGGCATTGATCTGCAATTCACAAATTACCGCTCGAATTGAGCGGCGCATTCCGGTACGGTATAGATAGCGTCAGAAAAAAGGAACGCGGAGCCATTTTGAGCACACTCGCCATAGCCACGGCCAAAGAGGTCTTTGATCTGATCCGCGATGACCTGCTTGCCATTGAGCAGGGCTTCGAGCAGGCTTGCAGCTCCGATATTTATGCAGTCAAGGAGATTGCGGCGTATCTGCGCGAAGGCGGCGGCAAGCGGATTCGACCCTCATTATTGCTGCTGGCCTCCAAGTCGTTGGGCTATCGGGGGAAGAGCGCCGTGCATCTGGGTGCTGTTGTCGAAATGGTACACACTGCAACGCTGGTCCATGACGACATCATCGACGAAGCGGACACGCGACGCGGACGGCCCTCTCCAAACAAGCAGTGGGGTAACTCCAAATGCGTGCTGACTGGCGATTGGCTCTACATGCAGGCTTTTCGCATGGCGCTGGAGGAGCGAAATTTTCGCATTCTCGACCTGCTGATCCACCTAACGCAGCAGATGGTGGAGGGCGAGCTGTTGCAGATCGAACTGCAAGGCCGCGCCATCCGGGAGCAGGAATACTACGAACTCATTTATCGCAAAACGGCCTGCCTGTTTCGCGTCTCCATGCAGCTTGGCTGCGTTCTGGCGGGTGCTTCGCCAGAAGTGGAAGCGCAGATGGGCGAGTATGGACGGAACCTGGGATTAGCTTTCCAGGTGGTCGATGATGTGCTCGACCTGACGGCGACAGAAGAAGTCCTGGGCAAGCCCACGGCCAGCGATTTACGCGAGGGCAAGGCCACGCTGGCGGTGGTTCATGCGCTGGAACATGGCACGAAAGAAGATCGCGCTGCGATTCATGCGGTGCTGGAAGATCGGTCATTTTTGCGCGTCAGCCATGAGCGCGTTCTGGAGATTCTGCAACGCAATGGCTCGGTGGAGTACGCGATGCAGGCTGCTTATGGGTTTGCGGAAACGGCTCGTGCGTCCGTAGTGGGATTGCCAGAATCGGAGTACAAGCGCGCTCTGCTCTGGGTGCCGGATTTCGTGGTCGCACGCGACAAGTAGCCAGAAATCTTGAGATGAGAAAAGCCCAGAATTTACTGGGCTTTTTGACATTCGCAGGTGTATCAGGGAGTTGTATTGCCCGGGTACTTCATAATTAGCCTCACGCATGACTCCAATCTGTCGTCTCTAGCCACCACCAGAAATGCCAGCCCTGCAAAATTTTCACGATATCCGATGCAAGATTCTGTCTGAGCTATTTAGCTCAGACAGAATCTTGCCAGAGATGCTACGTTCGCCTTAGCGCTGGCCATAGTATGTCCTCTATGCCATGCCGCTGCCCAAGATTATGGTCTTCCGCGCTGTTCAGATGCGAACACATGAGCGTTGAACACTATGTCACCACGTCCGCACAGGGGAACCAATGCACAATCACTTCAAGAGCTTAAGGTATGCCATAGCATTCGTAATTGTCGGAATGACCGCAAGCATCGCGGGATGTCGTAGCTGGACCGCCGCGACCCAAAATACCCAGAGTGACATACCGCCCATCGTGACTGTTGTTACCCCAGTGCAAGGGTCTACCGGTGTAGTCTTAAACTCTTCCATTCGTGCAACGTTCAGTGAGGCCATGACTCCCGGCAGCATCAGTGCTGCCACCTTCACGCTTACCGCGCCCGGTGCGGTCGTGGTTGCAGGCGCCGTTACGTATGCTGCTTCCGGATATGTAGCGACCTTTACGCCAAGTGCGAACTTGGCTTCCAACACGCTTTACACCGCTACTGTTACCACGGGAGCGCAGAATCAGGTCAACCCGCCCAAGGGCTTGTCCGCGAATTACGTCTGGACATTTACTACTGGAACCTCGCTGGGCACCACGCATCCGGCTGTAATTTCAACCAATCCTACGTCGGGTGCCAGCGGAATCCCCATCAATCAGTCGCTTACTGCAGCATTCAGCCAAGCGATGTCGCCGAGCACGATAAATGCGACGAGCTTTCTGCTTACAGCTCCAGGCGGGGCTGCTGTTGCAGGCACGGTTGCATATTCGACATCCGGATCGGTAGCAGTTTTCACTCCCACGGCGACGCTTGCGCCCAATGCGCTCTTTACGGCAACCATCACGACAGGGGCAACCAACTTGACTGGCTTGGCCCTTGCCGCCAACTACGTCTGGACATTTACCACGGGTGCCACCTCCAATCTGGTTCGTCCGACGGTGACATCAACGGTTCCCCTGAATGGAGCTACCGCGGTACCGCTCAATCAAACTCTGAGCGCGACCTTCAGCAAGGCGATGAATCCAACAACGATCAGCCTGGCCACGTTTCAATTAGCAGGCGCTGGTGGCGTGGCCGTTACAGGCTCCGTCAGCTATGCAACGGTTGGAAATACGGCGCTCTTTACCCCAGCCAGCTCCCTGACCGCGAATACTCTCTACACCGCTACTATTACCAATGCTGTTAAGGATCTGGAGAATAATGCCCTGGCCAGTAACTTTACCTGGACATTCACCACGGGTTCGGCCCTGAACGGTGCGGTGCCCACCATTGCGTCGGAGAACCCCGCGCAGGGCGCGACCGGAGTTTTCCTGAACCAGGTCGTCAATGCAACCTTCAACGAGGCAATGAATCCATCCACCATTACTACGGATACCTTCCAGCTAACCGCGCCCAACGGTGCTATCGTACCCGGAACCGTAGCCTACGATTCCGCAAATTTCATCGCCAGCTTCATACCCTCCAGCGCGCTCACGGCGAACACTGCCTATGTCGCCACTTTGTCTAACGGAGTCACTAGTCAATCGAATGTGCCACTCGGCTCTGGTGGCGCGCCGAATCCCTGGACCTTTACTACAGGTGCCGCTAATGGCGTGCAGCCTGTTTCACTTGGCAGTGCGGCCAGCTTTGGAGGGTTTGGCGGAAATTCCGGAATGACGAATCAGGGAACTTCTACGGTGATCCAGGGAGATATTGGCACCACTGCAGCGTCCACTCTGATCACCGGTTTTCACGACAACGGCACGGGATGCACCTACACGGAAACGACACTAAACGTCGGCTATGTGAATGGCGCTATCAATACTGCAGCTCCGCCGCCGACTGTCGCGTGTCCTTCCGAGGGAACTGCAACGACAGCCGCGAATGCAGCCCAGGCTGCACTGGATGCTCAGACCGCCTACGGTAATTTAGCTGCAATCCCCAATGGCATGGATGTATCGACATGCCCAGGATGCGGAGGTGGGTCTGCTGGCGAACTCGGCAATCGCACCTTAGCTCCCGGCGTTTATAAATCCGCACCTGGAAGCTATAGCATCACGCTGGGTCCGCTTACGCTTGATGCACAGGGAAATGCCGGTGCCGTCTGGGTGTTCCAGATGTCTTCGACGCTCGGCGTGGGCACTCCTACGGCGAATGAAAGCGTTCTGCTGATCAACGGAGCACAGGCGAAAAACGTCTTCTGGCAGGTGGGCAGTTCTGCAACCATCAACGGAATTCTGGGGGGTGGAACGATGGTGGGCACCGTCATTTCGCAAGCCGGAATTTCGGTATCGACCGCCGGCGTAGCTGCCATTACGACGATTGACGGCAGAGTCATCGCACTCAACGCATCAGTCACAATTGTAAACACTGTTATCAACGTACCCGCTCCATGACCAACAGCCAGAGACCGCTCATCCATGCGGTCTCTGGCTGTTTCATGAAACGCAATGTTTCATGAAACAGATTTCGAAGCCGGTGAAACCGACGGTGAAGCTGGACGATATGACATACTATATACGAAGGATCGAATATTCCAATTGACCGGAACGCCTCATGCCTGACTCTCTACGCCGCTTCAAAGCCGATATCTTCCAGGCGCTCGCCCACCCGACTCGCATCGCAATTATTGAACTCCTCGGAGACGGGGAACTTTCTGCCGGCGACCTGATGGAAAAGCTCAGGATGGAGCAGGCAAATATCTCTCAGCACTTGGCCGTGCTTCGCACGAAACAACTGGTGGTAAACCGCAAAGCCGGAAACCAGGTCTTCTATTCGGTCCGCGACCCGATCATTAACAAGGTTCTTGCACTGATGCGCCGCTACTTTCAAAAACACCTGAAAGAAGCGCTGGAACTGCTGGACGAGATGGACGACAGCACCGTCCCTGCGGGTCGTTGATATCGAAAATGAATGGTTTTCAAAGCTTGACCTAACGTCACAAAATGACATGTCAGAACTGAACCAATTTAAAGCGGAATTTTTTACGGCGCTCTCGCATCCCCTGCGTATCCGCGTCCTGGACGAATTGCGTAAGGGCGAAGCGGGAGTCAATGTACTCAGCACTCGACTCGATGTGGAGCAAAGCAGCTTGTTAGCGTTAGCAATATGCTCAGCCAGCTCTAAAAGGATTCATTGATAGTTAGCACAAAATAATTCGTGCGCATATTTAACATGCTTATATCCGTATATACAGAGCGACGGCTGCGACAGACTGGTCTGAGAAGGGTGCTCCTGTGAGCCTTGCTGACTGGATATCCCAGTGCATGGTCGCAGTATCAAGACACGACCTCTCTCTTGTGTTAATGCTTGTGCTAGGCTGGCTGATCCTCGGGTCTGCGGGTCTGATTCTACCCCACCGTGTGGGTTTTGTGGCACACATACTCTTCCCTCTAGGGGCACTGGTAGCGGTCGTGGTTGCCATCTTGGGAGCAATTGCTCTCCTCGCAGGCCACAGCCCGCAGATTCTCCTCCTCCCTCTTGGACTTCCCAACCTGCCTTTCCATGCACGCCTCGATACTTTGTCCGGGTTCTTTCTATTGCTGCTGGGGTTGGCTGGAGCGGGAATCTCAACCTTTGCTGCCGGGTATTTTCGCTCCGGACAGGGCACGGCGCCTGGATTACTTTGCCTGCAATATCACGTATTTCTCGCCAGCATGGCCCTCGTTATTCTTGCCGACGATGCGTACTTCTTTATGGTCGTTTGGGAGACGATGGCTCTGAGTTCGTACTTCCTGGTGACATCGCAGCATCGGATACCGGAAATCCGTCGCGCTGGTTTCCTGTATCTCTTGATGGCGCATATCGGTGCACTTTGCATCTTATTGAGCTTCGGCGTGCTGCAGGGCGGACGGTGGCAGTTCACCTTCGATGCAATGCGTGGTGCGTCGCTGACACCGTTCTGGGCCAGCGCAGCCTTCCTGCTTGCGCTGATCGGCTTTGGAGCCAAGGCCGGTTTATTTCCGTTGCACGTTTGGCTACCAGAAGCACATCCTGCAGCGCCTTCTCCGGTATCGGCATTGATGAGCGGATTAATGCTCAAAACAGCAATCTACGGCATGTTGCGCATCACCTTCGACCTGCTGCACATTCGCTACTGGTGGTGGGGAGTGCTGGTTCTCGGTGTCGGGTTATTCTCGGCCCTCTTCGGAGCAATCTTTGCCGCGGTGCAGACCGACATGAAACGCTTGCTGGCTTATTCGTCGATTGAGAATATCGGCATTATTTTTACTGGCATCGGCCTTGCAATTTTGTTTGCGGCGTGCGGCTTGCCCTTGTTTGCGGCACTGGCGCTCACCGCTGCCTTGATTCATTCACTCAACCATTCTCTTTTCAAGAGTCTGCTTTTTCTCGCGACGGGTTCCGTGCTGCACGCTACGAACCAACGTAGTTTGGGCAAACTTGGAGGATTGATCCGGCGCATGCCGTGGGTCGCTACGTTGGCGCTGATCGGCACTCTTGCGATTGCAGGGTTGCCGCCGCTCAACGGCTTCGTTTCCGAGTGGCTGCTGTTGCAGTCTTTTCTCTTTACCCCGCAGATCCCTCACGCTTTTCTCAATATGCTGATTCCGCTGGGCGCAGCTCTATTGGCGCTGACAGTTGCTTTGGCTGCCTACGTGATGGTGAAGTTCTATGGCGTAATTTTTCTCGGTCAGTATCGAGAACCTTCCCTTGTCCATGCGCACGATGCTGGCTGGCTGGAACGCATCGGACTGGCATGGCTGGCGCTCGGATGCATTGCGATTGGAGTCATGCCACAACTTGCGCTCCGGGCTGCGGGTGCCGTCACAAGTACGCTCTTGGGTCAGGCTGTGAACCTTAGCACTCCCTTCTGGTGGATTGCTCCGATCGCATCAAAGCAGGCGTCCTACAGCGGACTGATACTGCTGGCGGGAATTGTCGGAGTCGTGGGCATTACGTTTGTGATGATGCGCGTCCTGGCTCATGGACGCATCCGGCGAACCGCTTCCTGGGACTGTGGCTATCCGTGGCAGACCTCGCGGATGCAGGACACCGCGGAAGGCTTCGGCCAACCGATCCGACATATGTTTGGGCCGTTCTTTCGCATGGAGCGCGAACTTCCCGCGCCCACCGATACCGCTCCCCATTACCGGGTTCATATTGAGGATCGCCTGTGGCGGGCATTTTATCTGCCAATCGCGCGCGGGGTACAGCGGCTGGCGGACTGGATTGGCCTCCTGCAAGGGGGACGCCTGGCCATCTACCTGCTCTACAGTTTTCTCACACTGATTGCATTGCTGGTGTTTGTCCTATGAGCGCGCCCACGATTGTTCGTCAGTTCGGCGAAGTGTTGCTTGCCATCGCCATCGCGCCACTGTTTGCCGGATGGATCGCGCAATGCCGTGCGTGGCTTCAAAATCGGTCTGCACCTCCACTGACGCAGCCGTACCGCATGTTGCGCAAGCTGTTCCAAAAAGATGTCGCGCTCGCCACGGACGCCTCTCCATTGTTTCGCATGACTCCCTATATTTTGTTTGGGACAATGGTGCTGGCGGCAGCCATTATTCCGTCCGTCGCGACTGATTTACCTTTCGCGCGCGTGGCCGATGCGATTGCGCTCATCGGTCTATTTGCTATGGCTCGCGTCTTCCAGTCGCTAGCTGCGATGGACACTGGTACCGCGTTCGGCTCGATGGGCGCACGCCGCGATATGATGATCGGCTTTCTCGCGGAACCGGCCTTGCTGATGGTTTTATTCAATGCGTTTCTTCTGTCTGGAAGCACGGCGCTGCCAAGCGTCGTCGAGGCATCGACTTCACACCCGTTCCTCATTGATCCCAGCCTGGTCTTCGCGGCGGTAGCCTTCCTGATGGTCCTGCAGGCGGAGAACGCGCGCATTCCCATCGACAACCCTGCAACCCATTTAGAGCTGACCATGATCCATGAAGCGATGGTGCTCGAATATTCAGCGCGTCATCTCGCTCTGGTGGAATGGTCTTCTGACTTAAAACTCTTCAACTACGCCTGCATCGGCTTCGCGCTCTTTCTGCCGTGGGGCATAGCGACCCACGGTGCGGATGGTGGCCTTACGTTGGGAGTCGCCGTTATCGCACTGCTGGCAAAGCTGATCGTGGCCGGAGCAGCATTGGCGCTGATTGAATCTCTATCAGCCAAGTTACGCATTTTTCGTGCTCCAGAATATCTGGCGATGGCTTTCTTGCTCGCCGTGCTTGGTCTACTGGTTCATCTTTTGCTGGGAGCTTAAAGAAAATGCATCCGTCCCACATGATCGCCGAATTGTTGAAACTGTTGGCCGCAAGTCTGCTGTTGATCTCCTTTGCGATGCTCTCGCGACGGCGCACGCAGCGGTTGATTACGCTCTTCGCCTGGCAAGGCTCGGTGCTCTTTATTTCTACTGTTCTGGTGGCATACAGTGCTGGGCTTACGGAACTTTACTACTCTGCCGCGCTGACACTGTTGCTGAAAGTGATTGCCCTGCCTTGGATTCTCCAACGTCTAATCCGGCGTTTGGGTGCGCAATGGGATAGCGAGACCCTCGTCAATATCCCGACAACCATGCTCGTCGGTCTGGGCCTGGTCATCTTCGCTTTTGGGCTGGCGCAACCCATTAGCAGAATGGCTACAACGATCACGCGCAATACCATAGGCATCGCGCTCGCCATCATCTTTCTTGCCTTTCTGATGATGATTACGCGACGCAAAGCGATTACTCAGGTGATTGGATTTTTAGCGATGGAGAATGGCTTGTTTTTTGCCGCCACCAGTGCAACCTACGGTATGCCAATGGTTATCGAGCTGGGCATCGCACTCGATCTTTTGGTTGGATTTTTCATCCTTGGGATATTTTTCTTTCAGATTCGAGAACAGTTCGACAATCTCGATCTTAGCAACATGGAAGCACTGAAAGAGGACTAAATTGGATCTACTGATCGTTCTTGGCTTGCCGCTGCTGGGAGCACTCCTTCTAGCCCTGTTTGGAGCGCGTAACTACGCCGCCGAACTGAATGCTGGCATGAGTTTTGCAACGCTGATTGCGGTCGCATTTCTTGTTCTGCGTGTCCTCCGGCACGGGTCTCTGCTGGCCTTGCATGAACAGTTCTTTGTCGATTCCTTCAACGTCTTCCTGGTCGCGCTGACGGCTTTCGTGGGGTTCACAACCGCACTCTTTTCTCGGCCCTACATGCGCATCGAGGAGCAGAGAGGTCGTCTCAGCTCCCAACGGCTGCGCCTATACCACAGCATGTATCAACTGTTTATGGCGGCCATGTTTTTGGCGCTATTGACCAACAATATGGGCCTGCTCTGGGTAGCGATGGAAGCCGCCACGCTATCGACAGTGCTTTTGGTTTCGCTCTACCGTACACGCGCCAGCCTGGAAGCAGCGTGGAAGTATTTCATCCTCTGTGGTGTCGGCATCGCACAGGCGCTGTTTGGCACTATCCTGTTGTACTTTGCGGCAGAGCATGTTCTGGGCCGCCAAGGCATGACGGCATTATTGTGGACGCACCTCAATGCAGTAAAGGGGCAACTCGAACCCAGAGTACTGGGGCTGGCCTTCGTCTTTCTATTGGTTGGCTATGGGACGAAAGTCGGCCTGGCCCCGCTCCACAACTGGCTGCCCGATGCCCATGCCGAAGGCCCAACACCCGTGTCCGCTGTACTCTCCGGCTTGCTATTAAATGTCGCACTCTATGCGGTCATCCGCTGCAAGGTGCTGGTCGAAGGATCGATCGGCTCGTATCTTCCAGGTCGGATGCTGATGACCTTCGGTTTGCTTTCTGCGGTGCTTGGCGCGTTCTTTTTATGGAGACAGCGCGACATCAAGCGGCTGTTCGGCTACTCCTCCATCGAACACATGGGCATCATCACCTTTGCGTTTGGAATTGGCGGGCCGATTGCCAACTTTGCTGCCTTGCTGCACATGACCGTCCACTCGCTGACCAAATCGTCCATCTTCTTTACGGCGGGCCACGCCTCGCAGACCGCAGGCACGCAGCAGATGGAGGGCATTCGTGGTCTGGTAGGGATCAGCCCAACCATAGGCTGGGGATTGATGCTAGGATCGCTTGCCATTCTTGGGATGCCGCCATTTGGTGTCTTTGCCAGTGAATTTCTGATTCTAACCACCGCGATGCGGGAACATCCCTGGACGACGCCATTTCTTTTGATCGCGCTCGGCGTCGCCTTCGCTGCCATCTTCCGCAAAGTCCAGCCAATGGT
>OLLR01000031.1_pt1 | contig 60736 bp, 57 predicted proteins | sample 1604601 | NCBI WGS metagenome assembly OLLR01 (sample SAMEA104055725, study PRJEB20765) | soil metagenome | biome: Arctic tundra; feature: Polygonal ground; material: soil | place: USA | collected 2011-09 | depth 0-0.5 m | reverse complement strand
TCATTGAGTCCAATGGTGGCTTCCAGCATCAGGAGCACGTCAAAGCCTTCGGCGCGGATATTGCGCACCACTCCGGCAATGTCTTCCGAGTCCGCGACCGTTTCATGGATCGCCTCGCCCAATTGCTGAATCAGGCTGCGCAATTTGGAATTCAAAATCCGCCTCCCCACGTTGTGAAGATTGGCTGTCTGCTCCAGCCGCGTTTCTCCTACCTTACTGCCGTTCTTCGGCTACGGCAAATGTGAGCAGAGGGCTGCTACACTTTTTTTGTCATGCGATATGTCACTTTGGGCCGCAAACTGGGCCGCGGAACCCGTCAGGCAGCCGAGCGCGTTCAGAATCAAGTTCACAAACAGGCGGAGACTGTCGCCCGGCAGCAGGCTCCTGCCTATCTGGCCCAGGGTCGGGTGGTGGCCACATCTGTGGCACAGCAGGGCCGACGCGCCAGCCAATCCTTCTGGAAGCGCCTGGCCCATGCCGGACGCATGTTGTGGCATGAGGTGACAGGCGTTTTCTTCGCGCTCTTCGCGCTGTTTTTTGCGCAGGGAGTTTGGCGCACCCACGCAGCATGGCATCAGGGAGCGGAGCACCAGCATTTCGTGCTCTATCTGGCGATGGCGGCCCTGTTTGCCTACTTTTCTGTGAGTTCATTTGTACGTTCGCGCCGCAAGCCTCACGGACGGTGAGCCAGAGTCGCGTCCCTGGCGAATCGGCGATGACGCGACAATTTTTCTTAGCCATTCGATTTTCCAGCGAACATTTTCATGGCAATTTCTGCCAATATCTGTCAGGATACATTTATGGCTAAAACATCTATGCAGACTTCGATGAATGTTTCCCTACCTGTCACGTTGAAGAAGTATGTCGAAAAACGGGTCAAGGATGACGGCTACTCGACCCCCAGCGAATATATGCGTGAACTGATCCGTACCGACCAGCGCGCCTGCGAACAGAAAAATCAAGAAGAGTTGTTGCGCGAAGGGATGGCAGGGCAGCGCACAGCGGTTACACCGAAGTTCTGGGAGGAGCTTCGTAGAGATGCTCATGCGCGGGTGGGGAGGGGTGGAAACACCGGAAAACCGAGTGGTATGAAGATGAAAAATAAGAAGGAGGTGTGATTGGAAATCACTATCTTTGCGCGAGTTGTGGCGAAACCAGTCAACTACCCAGATGACATTGAGATGCTATACAGTACCTGGATAAAGAAGGGGTTCTTGCCGGCGAAGTATATAGCGGCGTGCATTTCACTTGGGGCAAGGTACAACGCCATTTTCTGGTTGATGTGTATTATGCGAAAGAGGCCGAGGGGTATTTTCGTAACGGGGAATCGGTATTTCTCGGGAACCGCGAAATACCGATAGAAGTTGACGACTAGGCCCTTCCTGTAGCCGCTGGTCACATCTTTACTGAGAGAATCATTGCCGTGCGAGAACCGTCTGGATTCTTCGTCGCAATGCTCCTCAGAATGACTCTTTCGTTTTATTTTGAATGAACGAAAGCAACAGTCAATCCCACCCTTCGCCAACGACGCGAAGGATGGGGCACCCGCCTGTAAACTACATGCAGAGTGCGCCTCCAGAGCTTTGAAGGCTTCGAACAAGAAGGTAGGTATCCATGTCTGCAACTGCAACGACAACTCCGACAACGCTGCGCAAGACCGCGCTGAACGCAACCCATCGCCAGCATCGCGCCAAGATGGTGGATTTTGGCGGCTGGGATATGCCTGTTGAATACAGCGGCCTGATTGCCGAGCATATCGCCGTGCGCACGCGGGTGGGTCTGTTTGATGTGAGCCACATGGGCGAGATTCAACTGCGCGGGCCAGAGGCGCTGGACGCGGTGCAGATGTTCTCCATGAATGATGCCTCGAAGCTGACCGAAGGGCAGGCGCAGTACTCCGCGCTGCTCACGCCGCAGGGAACCTTCATCGACGACATTCTGGTGCATAAGCTGAGCGCGAACGATTATTTGCTGGTGGTAAACGCTGGCACCTGTGAGAAGGACTTTGCCTGGATCAAACAGCAGAGCCAGCGCTTCCACTGCCATGCAAACGACTACAGTAGTTACTACTCGCAACTGGCCATTCAGGGGCCGCAGGCGCTGGCCGTGTTGCACAAACTGACCAGCGTCGATCTGGAAGCGATCAAGAATTATTGGTTTGTCTGGGGCACGGTCTGCGGCATTGCCAACGTGCTGATCTCGCGCACGGGCTATACCGGCGAAGATGGCTTTGAGATGTACATTCCCTCGGACGAGGCGACCAGCGCGCGCGTCTGGCAGGAAGTTCTGGAGGCTGGGCGTGAGTTTGACATTCTGCCCTGCGGGCTGGGCGCGCGCAACACGCTGCGGTTGGAAGCGGCCATGCCGCTCTACGGCCATGAGATCGACGACCAGATCAATGTGTTTGAGGCCGGGCTGGAGCGCTTCTGCAAGCTGGACAAGCCGGATTTTATCGGCAAGCAAGCCTTGGTGGGTATTCGCGATAGCGGCGGCCCGCAGCGCAAGCTGGTCGGTCTGGAGATGCTGGAGCGTGGCATTGGACGCGACGGCTATCGCGTGCTGAATGCGACGGGCGAGCCAATCGGCGTGGTCACCAGCGGCTCGCCTGCGCCATTTTTGAAGAAAAACATTGCGATGGCCTACGTGCCGGTTGCATCCAGCGTGCTCGACACAGAATTAGCTGTCGAGGTGCGCGGTCTGCCGGTGAAGGCCAAGGTCGTCGCGCTGCCGTTTTATCGTCGTCCGAAAAAATAATCCGAATACGTCCACGTTTTCCACTGGCGCGGGAGCGCGTGCGTTACCCCGACATACAATAGAAAGGGAGCGCACAACATGGCCTATCCCACCCAGTACCGCTATACTCGCGAACATGAATGGATCAAGCTGGACGGCCTAATCGGCAGCCAGATTGGCACCATTGGCATCACCGACTACGCCCAGAACTCGCTGGGCGACATTGTGTTTGTCGATGCGCCTAAAGTTGGCGCGACGGTTGAGGCGGGCAAGACCTTCGGCAGCGTGGAATCGGTGAAGGCAGTCTCGGATTTATTTTCTCCGGTCAGTGGTACGGTGACGGCAGTGAACGAAGCGTTGAACCATGCGCCGGAAACCATCAACACTGCCGCGCATGAGAGCTGGATTATCAAAGTGCAGTTGTCCAAGCCCGGCGAGGTGGACGCGCTGCTCTCTGCCGCCGACTACGAAAAATTTATTGCAGAAGAGAGTGCGCACTAACGTTGGTTTGCTAGCGCGCGCCACATTTTTCCTGAAAAGATTGGCCCTCACTCACGATGCGTTATTTACCCAAATCTCCCGCCGACCGAATTGCCATGTTGCAGTCGGTCGGACTCGGCTCGATTGAAGAATTATTTTCGACCATCCCCGCCGAGTATCGCCTCGAACACGATCTGAAGATTCCGCACGCGATGAGCGAGCAGGAAATCCTCGTCTACTTTCGCGCCGCCGCCGATCAAAACGCCAATGGCTATGCCAGTTTTCTGGGTGCAGGCGTCTACCGGCACTATCGCCCAGTGGTGATTGATGCGATGGTGCAGCGCGGCGAATTTCTGACAAGCTATACGCCCTACCAGGCGGAGATTACGCAGGGCACCTTGCAGGCGATTTTCGAGTTTCAGACGATGATCTGCGAACTGACCGGCATGGAGATCGCGAATGCGTCCATGTATGACGGCTCCACCGGCGCGGCTGAGGCTGCAATGATGGCCGTGCGCGTAACCGGGCGCGATCAGGTGCTGGTCGCAAAGACCGTGCATCCTGAATATCGCGAAGTGATGGCCACCTATGCGCAGCATCAGGGGTTGACGAAGCAAGTCGTCGGCTATGGCGAGGATGGCCGCATTGATCGTGCTCAACTCGAAGCTGCAATCACCGAGCAGACGGCATGCGTGCTGATTCAGTCGCCGAACTTTTTTGGAACCATCGAAGATGTGGCTGCCATCGCCGCGCTGGCCCATGCCAAGGGCGCGTTGCTGATTGTCTCGATTGCCGAGGCGTTGTCGCTGGGCATTGTGAAGCCGCCGGTGGAAGCCGACATTGTTTCGCTGGAGGCGCAGTCGTTCGGTGTAGCGCCCAGCTTTGGTGGCCCGTACTGCGGCGTGATTGCGTGCAAGGAAAAATATCTACGCCAGATGCCGGGGCGTCTCGCCGGTGCGACCAAGGATAAAGATGGCCGCCGGGGATTTGTGCTGACACTCTCAACCCGCGAGCAGCATATTCGCCGCGAGAAAGCGACCTCGAACATCTGCACCAATCAGGCATTGGTTGCGTTGATGGCGTGCATTTACATGACCATTTATGGCAAGCAGGGCTTGAAGGAACTGGCCGAGCAAAATCTTGCCAAGGCCCACTATGCTGCGCAGACTTTGGCCGCTGCGCCAGGCTGCAAGCTGTTGTTCAATGCTGCGCCACGCTTCAACGAATTTGTTTTGCAATCGACAGAAACGCCCCATCAGATACACCACAGAATGTTGGAGCGGAAGATCATCGGTGGCGCTTCGCTGGCCAAGTGGTATCCAGAACTGGGCAACGCAACGCTGTGGTGCGCCACCGAGATGAACACGCGGGAGCAGATCGACGCAGCGGCGCGCGTGCTGGCAGAAAATGAAGCGCCCATGCTGACGAATGCGGGGCGATGACGCTGGACGATAGGGAAGAGAAGATTAAAAACATGGCTACGGAAAATACGCCAGCAGCAGCGACGGACAGCACTCCCTTTGTGGGCAACACGCGCAAGGTGACGCAGCATGTCAATCAGAATGAAGGGTTGATCTTTGAGAAGTCCTCGCCGGGCAAAAAGGCTTATCGGCTGGCACCGCTGGACGTGCCACCGGTAGACGCAGCCAAGCTGCTGGGTGCTGCGGCACGCTCTGATCTGGGTGCGATGCCCGAAGTGAGCGAGATTGAAATCATCCGCCACTTCACGCGGCTTTCGACGTGGAATTATGCGATTGATCTGGGCATGTATCCGCTGGGCAGTTGCACCATGAAGTACAACCCGCGCATCAACGAGACGGTAGCGCGGCTCGAAGGATTGGGCGATGCGCATCCCTATCAGCCCGAAGCACTCTCGCAGGGAGCCATGCGGATTCTGCTGCAATTGCAGCACTGCCTGACGGAGATTACCGGCATGGACGCGATCACGCTGCAACCCGCAGCGGGCGCACACGGCGAGTTTACCGGCATTCTGCTGGCGCGTGCATATCACGAGTCGAAGGGCAATCCGCGCAAGAAGATTTTGATTCCCGACTCGGCGCACGGCACCAACCCCGCGACAGCGGCCATCTGCGGTTACCAGGTGGAGAATTTGAAATCGAATGCTCAGGGCATGGTGGACGTAGCGCAACTGGAGAAAATGGTCTGCGACGATACCGCCGCGCTGATGCTCACCAATCCTTCGACGATTGGCGTTTTCGAGAGCGAGATTCACAAGATTGCCGACATTCTGCACGCCAAAGGCGCGCTGCTTTATATGGATGGCGCAAACATGAACGCGCTGGTGGGCAAAACGCGGCCCGGTGACTTTGGCGTGGACGTGATGCACCTGAATCTGCACAAAACATTTTCTACACCGCATGGCGGCGGTGGGCCAGGATCGGGGCCGGTCGTCTGCAAGAAAATTCTGGAGCCGTTTCTGCCGGTGCCTGTCGTCGTAGAAAATGCCAAGGGCACGCTGCATTTTGAGTACAACCGCTCGCAGAGCGTGGGTCGTGTGCGCGCCTTCTATGGCAACTTTGGCATGTTTGTGCGCGCGTTGGCCTACATTCTTGCGAATGGCCCGGACGGTCTGCGCCAGACGACGGAAGATGCGGTGCTCAACGCTAACTACATTCGCAAAAATCTGGAGGATGTCTACGATCTGCCCTACACCACGCCCACGCTGCATGAGGTGGTCTTTAGCGACCGGCGGCAGGCGCGCAACGGCATCAAGACTGGCGACATTGCCAAGCGTTTGATTGATTACGGCTTCCATCCGTACACGGTGTCGTTTCCCATGATCGTGCCCGGCGCGTTGATGATTGAGCCGACCGAGAGCGAATCGAAAGAAGAGCTGGATTTGTTCATCGACGCGATGCGACAGATTGCGCGCGAGGCGGAGGAAAATCCGGCACTGATTCAGAATGCACCGCACTCCACGCGGGTCTCACGGTTGGATGAAGTGGGCGCGGCGCGCAAGCCCGTGCTGCGCTGGAAGCCGGAGAGGTCGACTGGCGGTGCGGGAACAGCACTGGAGCCAGCGACGGCGAAGGTGGAATACTAGTGGCGAGCGTGTTTGACGATCAGCGCGAGACGCTGGAGAAGCATGAGTTCATGCTGGGCGTGGAGCGCGGACGGCTGGCCGTAACGCTCGACATGCTCACCGATGCGTTGATCTTGATTGGCCAGCATGGTGTCTACTGCACCTCTACGCGCAATCCTACGATACCCGCGCTGGATATTCAGACCGTGTTGCAGCAGATGACAGGAGCCAAGGAACTCATCCAATCCGTGATGCAGGAGCTGGAGAAGCAGAAGGCAGCGCGATGATTTTTGAATCTACAAGGGAGTCATTCTGAGGTCGCGCAGGAACCGTAGAATCCAGACGGTATTGGCTGGGCTGAGAGTCTCTGGATTCCTCGCTGCGTCCGTTCGCAGCAGCGAACGTTCTCCGCTCAGAATGACACTGCAGAGGTAGACAGCCCCGTGGTAGCCTGATGTAGATGCGCCCGTAGCTCAGCTGGATAGAGCGAACGCCTCCGAAGCGTTAGGTCACAAGTTCGAATCTTGTCGGGCGCACCATGAATTCCTTCGCCCCATCCGGACTATTTTTTCTTTGGCTTCGCTGCTGTGTGAATCGCCAGCAGCGTTTCCAGCAGTGGTTTGAGCCGTTGCAAATCCAGCGCATTCGCTCCGTCAGATTTTGCGTTCGCCGGATCGTCGTGAACCTCCAGGAAAATTCCATCCACGCCCGCAGCAATGGCGGCGCGGGTCAGCACGGGGATAAACTCCGGCTGGCCGCCTGAGACACCTTCAGCAGAAGACGGTGTCTGCACCGAATGCGTGCCATCAAAAACCACCGGCGCGAAATCGCGCATGATGGCGAGTGAGCGCATATCGACGACGAGATTGTTGTAGCCGAAGCTGGCTCCGCGCTCCGTAAGAAAAACGCGAGAGTTGCCAACACTGGAGATTTTTTCGACGGCGTGGCGCATATCCTGCGGGGCGACGAACTGGCCTTTTTTTACGTTGATGGCACGGCCTGTCTGTGCGGCGGCGACCAGCAAGTCTGTCTGGCGGCAGAGGAAGGCGGGAATCTGCAACACGTCCACCGCCTCGGCAACAGGGGCGCAATCGGCGGCCTGATGTACGTCCGTCAGCACCGGCAGGCCGGTGGCCTTAGCGATGCTGCGCAGAATGCGGCAACCTTCGACGAGTCCAGGGCCGCGAAAACTTTTCACCGAGGTGCGATTGGCCTTGTCGTAGCTGGATTTAAAAATATATGGGATGCCCAGATCGCCGGTGATGCGTTGGAGTGCGTCCGCCATCTTGCGGACATGTGCTTCGCTCTCAATGACGCACGGCCCGGCAATAAGAAAAAGCTGGCCGTTGCCAACCGGTACGTTGCCGATCTCAAATTCTTCCATCACAAAAGTTCCATCACGAAAACCATTTGACCACAAATACAGGTGTTGCAGCACGCACCAGGCATGAGAGACGTTCCGTCGCAGTGCCGGGTTCGTCTTACAATACAAGTCATGGAACGAGACAGGGACACACTGGTCATTGCCGGGAAGGCCTTTCAGTCGCGGCTGATTGTCGGCACGGGGAAATATAAAGACGGCGCGGAAACGCTCCGCGCCATTGAGGCATCAGGCGCGGAGATGGTCACCGTGGCCGTGCGCCGCGTCAATCTGGATCGCAGCAAAGAATCGCTACTAGACTTTATTGATCCGCGTCGCTATTTTCTGCTGCCTAATACGGCTGGCTGCTACACGGCTGACGAAGCGATTCGCGCGGCGCGACTGGGGCGCGAGGTCGGACTCTCCGATTGGGTCAAGATTGAAGTGATCGGCGATCAGGCCACGCTGTATCCCGATGTGCAGGCCACGCTGGAGGCGACGCGTGTGCTGGTGAAGGAAGGCTTTACCGTGCTGCCGTACACCTCGGATGACATCGTGGTAGCGAGGCGTTTGATTGATGCCGGGGCTGCTGCGGTGATGCCGCTAGGCGCGCCGATTGGCAGCGGGCTGGGCATTCAGAACATGGCGAATCTGCATATTCTGCGCGAACGAATCACAGAAGTTCCGTTGATTGTGGATGCTGGCGTCGGCACTGCCTCCGATGCGGCGATTGCCATGGAGATGGGCGCGGATGCCGTACTGATGAACTCTGGTATCGCGAATGCCGACAATCCCGTTCTGATGGCTGAGGCTATGCAGCACGCCGTGCTGGCCGGGCGGCAGGCATTTCTGGCTGGCCGGATGCCGCGCAAACTCTACGCGACGGCCTCTTCGCCGCTTGAAGGGATATCGCGCTAGCCTTCTGCTAGCCATGCGTATGCGCGTCCTTGGCATTGATTGCGGCACACAGTTCACCGGCTACGGCGTGGTGGAGTCGGACGCTACGGGCCGCCTGCGCGCCATAATCAGCGGAGCGATTCGGTTATCGAAACGCGATCCAATGGCGGAGCGCTTGTGTACGGTATTTACGGAACTAAACGCCTTGATGGCGCAGCACGCGCCCGATGTGGTGGCCATCGAAGAGGTTTTTCATGCGGCGAACAGCCGGACAGCATTGCTGCTGGGACAGGTGCGCGGCGTGGCGCTGCTGGCAGCGGCTACCAATAAACTTGCGATTGCGGAGTATGCGCCGTTGGCGGTGAAATCCGCCGTCTCGGGCTATGGATTGGCAGACAAGCAGCAGGTGCAGTTTATGGTGATGCGGTTGCTGGAGCTTACCGTTGCGCCGGAGCCGCTGGATGCCTCCGACGCGCTGGCGATTGCGATCTGTCATCTTCACCACGCGCAGACCGCAGCCGCGCAGGAGCGCGGGCCGCAGGGGCGCTGACTCTATTTATTTTTTCTCTGAAAATAAATCCGCAGGTGTAAAGAAAGAAATACCTGAGCCATCTCTTCCAGCGCGATTCCCTCAGCGCGAATGTTGGGGCTAAGCGAGGCTGCCTGCAAGGCGGCTGCGATCTGTTCCGGCGCGTATCCTGCGGCACGCAGATTGTTGGAGAGGGTTTTTCTCTTTTGCTGGAAACAGACCCGTAAAAAAATCAGAAATGGTTGGCGCTCGACACCGAGCTGGGCAAAACGCGGGGCGGGATGCAGCCGCACGACGGCGGAGTTCACCTTGGGCGGCGGAGAAAATGCGCCGGGCGGCAGAGAAAATAATTTTTCTGCGTGAACATGCAATTGCGTTGTGGCAGAGAGCAGGCCGTATTCGCTGCCGCCGGAGGGCGCGGTGATGCGGTCGGCGACTTCCTCCTGCATCATGAAGACAGCGCGGGAAAAATCTCTAACCTGCGTGAAGAGCCAGAGCAAAATGTCGGATGTAATGTAGTAGGGCAGGTTGCCGATGACTACGAGATCTTTCGCACCGCTTGCATCACGCAGATCAGCCAGGCTGACCTGCAAAATATCTGCGGGGAGCACCCGTACATTGGCAGCCAGCGCGTAGCGAACGGCCAAGATCGGAGCCAGCTCTCGATCCAGCTCCACGGCTACCAGATGGTTTGCGTGCTGCGCCAGGATGTCGGTGATTGCGCCGCGACCCGGCCCAATCTCCACCACCGTGCAGGCGGAGATTGGGCCGAGCGCATCGACAATCTGCTGCCGCGCCTGGGTGCTGGAGAGAAAATGCTGGCCGAGTTTTGGTTTCTGCTGCATCGGATGGATAGCTGCATTCAAAAATAGCAGGCCTGTGATCTTATGGTACGTGCAGGTACGACGGCATATAGGAAATGTCGTTCTTTATTTCAGGGACTGCATCCGATATATAAAGAAATAGGCAGAAACTTGCCGAAGGGAAGACCTATGCACATTGTCTTTGCTGCCTCGGAATGTGTTCCATTTGCCAAGACCGGCGGTCTGGCCGATGTCGTCGGCGCGTTGCCTGCGGAGCTGGTGCGGCTGGGGCATCGCGTCACGGTGTATATGCCTCGCTATCGTGGCATGTTGGATAAAGTTGCAGAGCCAAAGATTGTCATCCGCAGCTTGACCATTCCCTTTGAGACGTACAACCGTTTTGTGGGCGTGATTGACGCAGGCGAGCGCGAGGGCGTGCAGTTTTATTTTCTTGATTGCGCAGAGCTATTTGATCGCGAGGGATTGTATGGCACGGCGGTAGGAGATTATCCCGACAATGCCGAGCGCTTTGGCCTGTTTGCGCGCGCGGTGCTCGAAGCCTGCAAGCAACTCGGCGTGCCAGATGTTTTTCATGTGCATGACTGGCAAGCCTCGCTGCTGCCGGTCTACCTGCGCACCACCTATTATTTTGATCCCATGTTGCAGAAGATTCCCTGCGTGTTGACGGTACATAATGCCGGGTATCAGGGATGGTTCCCGCCAATCACGACAGAGCGGCTGCTACTGCCGTGGGAGATTTTTACGATGGATCGTCTGGAGCACTTTGACACCTTCAATTTTCTCAAGGGCGGCGTGGTCTACTCCGATGCCATAACCACGGTGAGCAAAAAATATGCCGAGGAGATTCAGACTCCAGAATTTGGCTTTGGACTGGAGAGGATATTTCAGCGCCGTGCTGCCGATCTGCATGGCATTTTGAATGGCGTGGACTATGCGGAGTGGAACCCGGCCACTGATCACAACATTGCCGTGCACTACGCGCCGCAGCGGCTTCAGGGGAAGAGTGAATGTCGGCGCGATCTGCTCCATGCCTATGCTCTCGATACTGTGCCAGAGACTACGCCGATTGTTGGCATCGTCTCCCGCTTCGCCACGCAAAAAGGATTTGATTTGATTGCGGACATTGCCGACAAGATTGCTTTGGAAGATATGGTGCTGGTCATTCTTGGCAGTGGTGATACGTACTACGAAAAATTATTTCTGAAACTGGCAGAAAAATTCCCCGGAAAGATTGCTACGCGCGTGCAATACGACAACGTGTTGGCGCACAAGATTGAAGCTGGCGCGGATATGTTTCTGATGCCATCGCGCTACGAGCCGTGTGGGCTGAATCAAATTTATAGCCTGAAGTACGGCACGCCGCCTGTAGTTCGCGCCACGGGTGGTCTGGATGACACGATCGAGGAATGGAATCCGGCACTGCGCACCGGCACGGGATTTAAATTCAGCGGTGTCAATCCGCTGGATTTACTGGCCGCGCTGCGTCGCGCGATGGCGGCATTTCAGGATAAAAAATCCTGGCGCACCTTGATGAAGAATGGCATGGCGCAGGAGTACTCCTGGAGCCAGCCTGCGAAGGAGTACGTGGCCGTGTATGAAGAGGTGGTACGGCGGAGATCATAGGTCGCTCTTCGGCGCCGCAGACGGCGAAGTTTTTTCTGCATGGAAATAGGCATGAATGGCTGCGGCCACCTTGGCGGGAACGACGGCGGCCAGAGCTTCCAGCGGCGCAGTTTGTACAGAGCGCAGACTGCCAAAGTGTTCCAGCAGGCGATTGCGCGTGCGCGTGCCGACACCGGGAATATGCAGCAGCTCGGAGTCGCGGTCGCGCATCTCGCGGCGCTTGCGGTGGTAGGTGATGGCGAAGCGATGCGATTCGTCGCGAATGTGCTGCACCAGATGCAGCACCGGCGAGCGACGGTCGAGCACGACAGGTTCCTCCTCCTGCCCGTAGACGTAGATGATCTCCTCGCGCTTGGCGATGGAGGCCAGCGGCTGGCTGGTGAAGCCCAGTTCCTCCAGCGCTGAAGCGGCTGCGTGCAGTTGGCCCAATCCGCCATCGACCAGAACCAAGCTCGGCATGGGCTGCTTTTCTTCCTTCAGTCGCTGGTAGCGGCGCAGCAGAATCTCCCTCATGCTGGCGAAATCATCCACGCCGGAGACGGTCTTAACCTGAAATTTTCGATAGTCAGATTTTTTCATCGCGCCCTTTTCCCAGACCACCATCGAAGCTACGGTCTCCGCGCCCTGAATGTGCGAAATGTCGAAACATTCAATGCGTTCTGGCAATTCCGGCAGGCTAAGCGCATCCTGTAGCGACTCCTGAATGGCGCGCATCGTTGGTTGCAGCACGCGGAATCGTTGATCGTAGGATTGCTTTGCATTTTGTCCGGCCAGATCTACCAGCGAGCGCTTGTCTCCGCGTAGCGGTACGGTCAGCCCCACCTTGTGTCCGCTGCGTTCGCTCAGCAACGTTGTAAGCGCCTCGCGATCCGGGAAATCCACTGGCACGTAGATGCCGCGCGGCACGTAGTGTTGGTCAATGTAACGCAGTTTGAGCAGCGCGGAAAAAAAGGCTCCGGGATGGAAGGTGTCAGTACTTTCTGCGAGTGGCTCGACGACGGTCGCATCCTCGTCGGTTGCTACGATCTCAGGAAACTCCGGCAAATCCTCCCAGAAAAATTCATTGCGATCTACGATGCGGCCATTGCGCAGGTGGAAGAGGTTGACGGCCAACATGCCATTCTCGTAGTGGAAGCCGAAGACATCGGCATCGTCGCCCGAGGCAGAAGCCACACGCTGCTTCTCCTGCAACTGGCTGATGGTGCCGAGCATGTCGCGATAGCGCGCAGCCAGTTCAAATTGCTCGGCTGTGGAAGCCTCCGTCATGCGCGTCTGCAAGGATTTTTCCAACTCGCCAGCGTGACCAGAGAGCAGCAGTTGCGCGTCGCGCACGGCCTCGCTGTAAGTCTTTGGCGTGGTTAGCGTCTCCACACACGGCCCCAGGCAGCGATGAATGTAGTACTGCAAGCAGGGTCGCGGATGATAGCGCGACAGGTCAATCTTGCAACTGGGCAGCAGAAAAGTTCGGTGGATCAAATCCACGATGCGATAGGCCAGGCTGCCGGGAAAGTACGGGCCATAGTATGCTCCCCCATCCTTACGCACGCGACGCGTCACAAAGACCTTGGGATAGCGATCTTTCAGGGTCAGCTTCACATAGGGGTAGGTTTTGTCATCGCGCAGCAGGATGTTGAAGCGTGGCTTGCGCTGTTTGATCAGGTTGTTTTCCAGCGCCAGCGCTTCCTGCTCATTGCCGACCAGAATGTATTCCAGATCGACGGCCTCGCGCATCAGCGAACCTGTTTTTGCATTGGCCTGGGCTGACTCCAGAAAATATGACCGCACGCGTGCGCGCAGATTTTTCGCCTTGCCCACATAGATAACCTCGCCCTCAGCGTTGTGGTAGAGATACACGCCGGGTTGCGTGGGAAGGCTTCGGATTTTTTCGATCAGATCCATGAGAAGGAGTACGTCTCCGGGACAAGGGACAGGTCGGGGACGGAAATACTGTCCTCAGTCTAGCGGTTGAGGGTGCAAAGCGATGCTGGCGTGTAAAAAATACTCTCGATGGAGAAGAGATGGCAGTACCGTTGGGGAAGCATACTCGTATCTTTATGAAAATCATGGAGTATACGGTATATTCAAGACTGGCAGTCCAATTGCAAGTTCTTTACTCGTAGGACTGTCATTTTCCCCACCTTCCTCGGAGAACTATTATCATGCAAACTGCCTCAGGAAAAAAAATTATTGGGTGTGTTGCTGCACCGAAAACAAACGAATCTGTCCGGTCGATATTGCTGATGTTGGCGGTTAGCGCCGCTACCGCGCTGGTTTTTACCGGCTGCGCAACCAAAAATTATGTGCGGAATCAGACTGCGCCGTTGATTCAGCAAACGAATGAACTGGACGACCAGACGGCGACGAATCACAGGGATCTGGGCAGTTTGAGCCAGCGCTCTGAGCAGGGCATCACCCAGGCGCAAGCGGCTGCAGATGCAGCCAATCAGAAGGCCCAGGCGGCTGGACAATCCGCGACCAAGGCGCAGCAATCGGCGCAGGAAGCCTGGAATCGCGCGGACTCTCTTTCCGGGGTGGTCAGCAACCTGGACACCTACCATCAAGTTGCCGACGTTCAGGTTCACTTTGCCTTCAATCGTGCGGAACTGACCAGTAAGGACAAGGAGCAGCTTGACCAGTTTGCTGGCCAGTTGGGAGCGACCCCGTCGTACATTCTGGAGGTAACAGGCGGCACGGATTCGGTGGGCGCGAGTGAATATAACTATCAGTTGAGCGAGGCGCGCGCGGAAGCTGTTGTGCAGTATTTGGCATCAAAATACAACATTCAGGCGCATAAATTCTACTTTATTGGCATCGGGAAGGATAAATCCGTAGCCAGCAATAAGACCGCGACGGGCCGTGCCGAAAACCGCCGCGTGGATGTGCAGTTGCTGGCAAACAGTGTCGGCAGCTCCACCCCTGGCCAGCAGGCCAACGCTGCTGGCGGTATGTAAGCGCAGCGACATCGTTGCGAACTGGATGTATCAGGCAAGCGCCGCATGTCCATTTGGGACGCGCGGCGCTTGTTATTTTTGGATCTGGCTGTAGAGCGCGGGATTCAGTGTGGGATCGTTGTACATTTTTAGCTGACGATAGAGCGTGAATCGCCGCTCCCCCTGCAACAGCGCTGCCCACAATTGATCGAGGCAGGTGGCGAGATCACTGCGCTGATGATCCAGAATTGCCAGGCGTTCGCGGTTGCGCATGCCATGGCCTGCGGGAGCGTTGGGGCGGTCGATTTCCTCCAGCGTGTGATAGCGCTTGAGGGTAAGAATCGAGAGCCGGTCGAGCATCATGCCCGGAGTCTCCGAGTGTAGCTCCGCCAGAGGATTGGGCCTCTGCTGGCTGGCCAGTTCCTGTAGTAGCAGCACATCACAACACTCCACCTGATCATTACGGCGTTGATTGATGCTGTCGATATTTCGTTTGACCTGCGCGATGGCGGCATCCCCGGCGTGCGGCACGCGCGCGTTGTCTTCCTGATGCCATAGCTCAAAATTTGCACGGTGCAGCGCTTCCAGCGCGGCTTCCAATGTGGCTTCCAATGCAGGGCCACTGCTGGCAACGGGTAGGGCCGTGTGCCATTGCTGCGTCCAGGTGTCATACAGACCCAAAATGTGGGATGCCGAGATCATGCGCTTATCGTAGCTGAGAATGATCGGGTTGTGGATCCAAGAACCCGCGATGCACAAACGATGCCGCGAAGCCGCCACGGCTTGCGTTCTCAGTTAGCATGGGAGGGTAGAGTTGGTTTTACTTCCTATGAGCGTATCGAAATCCGCAATGGAACCCGTAGAGGGCTGGATGCAAGCTCCGCATCGTCGCTACAATCCCCTGCGCGGGGAGTGGGTTCTGGTCTCGCCGCATCGCACGCAGCGACCGTGGCAGGGGGAAGTTGCCACGACCAGCGTAACGCCAAAAATCTCTTATGATCCAGCCTGTTATCTCTGTCCGGGCAATGCGCGCGCGGGCGGCCATCGCAATCCGAAGTACGACGGCATCTTTGTTTTTGACAACGACTATGCTGCGTTGCTGCCAGATGCTGTGGTCTCCAGTGCTTCGCCGAAAAATTTGATGCCGCAAAATCCGCTGCAACGCGCGGAGCCGGAGCGCGGTCTGTGCCGCGTGGTCTGCTTTCATCCTGACCACAGCCTGACGCTGGCGCAGATGGAAATGCGCGACATTGAGCGCGTGGTGGAGACATGGACGGAGCAGTATCGGGAGCTGGGCGCAAAGGATTGGATCCGCTACGTGCAGATCTTTGAAAATCGTGGCGCGATGATGGGCGCGAGCAATCCGCATCCACACGGACAGATCTGGGCCACGGAGCATATTCCTGACGAGCCACTGGCGGAGTTGCAGGCGCAGCAGGCCTACCACCAGACGCATCATCGCTGCCTGCTCTGCGATTCTGTGAAGCTGGAACTGGAGCAGGCCGAGCGCATCGTCTGCGCTAATGAGGAGTTTGTGGCGCTGGTGCCGTTCTGGGCTGTCTGGCCCTTTGAGACGCTGGTGCTGAGCCGTCGCCACGCAGGTTCGCTGACGGAATTGGATCGCGCGCAGCAGCATGGGCTGGCGGATATTTTCAAGTGCCTTACTACGCGCTACGACAATCTGTTTGGAGTCAGCTTTCCGTACACGATGGGGCTGCATCCGGCTCCCACGGATGGCGCGTCGCATCTGGGATGGCATTTCCATGCGCATTTCTATCCGCCGCTGCTGCGTTCGGCCACGGTGCGGAAGTTTATGGTGGGCTTTGAAATGCTGGGAATGCCGCAGCGGGATATTACGCCAGAGAGCGCAGCGGAACGCCTGCGCGCAGCGAGCGACACCCACGCTGACAATGCGAAATAGGGATCGTAGGAATCATCCGCTCTGGGTATCACTCTTCCCAAGACCCCCAGTCGTAGTCGCCTAAGCTCGCAGCGCCATTAATTCGGCGATGAGCGGCGCTAGATTGTTGGTGAAACTAGCAACCATCGCAGGCAAAAAAGTCTCCTGTTTGATTCTGTCTAAACGGAGTGGATGCCCAACCTGGACGGCTACCAGCCCCAGGAAAGCCAACTGCGTGCGTCCATTTCCCTCTCTGAAAGGATGGATCGCATTCAGATTGCCCAAGAAGCTAGCGGCACGTTCTGCGAAAAGCGGGAACTCGTCGGTTCTCAGATGTTCACCGTGGTTCAACTGTTCAAAGAGCTTGTCAATCTGCGCCGATATGTGTTCTGGGTAGCAGAAAATATTTTGGTTTTTTGCAATGCGAACCGTACGGTAGCGACCTGCCCACCTGTACACGTCTTGAAAAAGAAAATGGTGAATCTTGCGGTAATGAGCAGCGTCAAAACGTCCGTTAGGCATCGGCTCTTCAGCGCGTAGGGTAGACATTTCGACCTCGAACGCTTCAAGCGTTTCCTGATCGCGAATCCCTAACCGATTCTTGAGGACAGTCGTCCCTTTGTAGACGTAGGGATCGTCGAAGGCTGCGTAGCCTTCCAGTATCATTAGCGTCCCTTACGGCCCGCATAGGCACGGATTACTTCCGCGCGGCGTTGGTCTGGCGTAAGCTGTCCAGTCTTTTCCATGCGCCGTTTTCCGGCAGCACTCAGCTTCAAGCCCTCGACGGCTGAAATCGCAGCGAAGGTCTTCCGCCCTAAAATATAGGATCGGGTGGACGCTGACGATCTAGTCGAACGAACTGTCATGAGGACACTGTAGCATACGAGAGCAGTTAGGGCGAAGGAGTATTCTCGCCGGATAGTGTTTCAAAATCCTTTGCGCGAGCGCCAGGAGAATCTCGGCTGTATCGGTGAATTTTTCCCGTATGCAGCGCAAACTTCACGCCTGTTTTATCCTGAAGGGTGAGTACACCTATGCCAACCGCCGCCTCCGCAACTCCGGTACGAGAGATTTCCATCGCGCACAGTCCTGATTCGGACGATGCCTTTATGTTCTATGCCCTGGCCACGGACAAAGTGACCGTGCCGGGCCTGAAGTTTACGCACACGCTCTGTGACATTGAAACGCTGAACCAGCGGGCCATGCACGAGGCATTCTTTGACGTGACGGCAGTCTCCTTCCATGCCTATCCGTACATTCAGGACAAATACGCGCTGATGCCCTGCGGCGGCAGCGTGGGCGAGGGCTATGGCCCGATGATTATCGCCCGGCATCCGGCGACGCTGGAGCAGGTGAGCAAGCTGCGCATTGCCGTCCCCGGCACGCTGACCACGGCTAATCTGATGCTGCGCATTATTCTGCCCGATGCAGAGACCGAAGTGGTTCCCTTTGATCAAATCATTCCGCAGGTGCTGGCGGGCAAGTTTGACGCGGGCCTCATCATCCACGAGGGCCAGTTGACCTATGCGCGCGATGGCCTGCATCTGGTGCTGGATGTGGGCCAATGGTGGCGTGAGCAGACGGGATTGCCGCTGCCGCTGGGCGGAAACGCCATCCGCCGCGACCTGGGGCCAGACCTGCATCGGCAGATCAACCAGGCGCTGCGTGCCAGCATCCGCTACGCGCTGGATCATCGCGAGGATGCGCTGCACCATGCCATGCAGTTCGCGCGCGATCTGGATACCCGCGACGCCAACCGATTTGTCGGCATGTATGTGAATGAGCGTACCCTGGATTACGGCGAGGACGGCAAGGATGCCATTCGGCGGCTGCTGGCGATGGGCCACGAGCGCGGCATTCTTCCGCACCCGGTTCGCGTGGATTTTGTCGGCTAAGTCTGATGTTTCCCGCAGCAGGTAATGGTCGGGGATGAATCTGCCGATATCCTTGACGGATACCTATGCACGAGCGACGCATTCTGCTTGCCGAACCCGACAACGAACACGCCGCCAAGCTGACGGAGATGTTGCAGGCCCTGCATTACACCGTTGAGCGTGTGCAGAGCGGTCTGCTGGCGCTGCAACGCTTGCAGGATTCCGACACGCCAGAGATGGCGCTGCTGAGCGCCAACATGCCTCTGATGAACGGCATGGACGTGGCGCTGGAGATTCGTCGTCGCACGCGCCGCCGCCAGCTCTGGCTGATGCTGATGAGCGACTCACCCAGCGCCGACGAAGTGGCGATGGCCACGGATGCTGGAATCGACGAGTTTATGGTGAAGCCGGTCAGCAGCGTGGAGCTGCGGATGCGCATCCGCACCGGGGAGCGCGTGCAGGCCGTGTACCGCGAGATTACCGATTCTGCCGCAGCGCTGGAATTCCATGCCACGCATGATGCTTTGACAGGAGTCTGGCGGCGCGAGGCCATGCTCGACCTGTTGTTTCAGGAGACGGATCGCGTGCAACGCCTGCACACGCCGCTCTCCCTGCTGCTGCTGGATATTGATCGCTTCACCCAACTGAATCTAAGCCACAGCTTTGCCCTGGGAGACAAGATGCTGCCGTTGCTGATGAGTCGCGTGCGCAACCAGCTTCGCAGCTACGACATGATTGGCCGCGTGGGCGAGGATGAGTTTTTGATCGCGATGCCCGGCTGTATCCGTCTCCATGCTGAACAGCAGGGTGAGCGCCTGCGCCAAAGTGTTGCCCGGCGCCCCTTCACGGTTGAAGGAATCGATCTGCATGTTACGGTCAGTCTGGGCGTGGCGGAGAGTCAGGGTCGTTCCCCGCTGATTGTGTTGCGCGAGGCTGAACGCGCCCTGGCTGCTGCCAAGCTGCAGGGCCGGGATTGCGTGTGCGCCTACAGCGGCGTGGAAACCACGCAGGTCGTGCAGCCAGAATCTCGCCGCAAGGTTGTGCTGAACCCGCAGATCTAACCGCCGGTTACGAAATTGGGTACTGCTGGGCGTGACCCTCCGGCGCAATTACAAAACTGTTACAGAGAATCCTGCGCCATCCTGCTATGGTCAGAATCGAAGATAGTAGATACGTTCGTTTCGAGGTAATTTTGTGACCCCTACTACCATTGATTTTGCGGCTTCTACAGAAACCGCAAATGTTGCATCTGCCCATAGTTCTGAGATGAGTTCTGAGACTTCAGCCCTCCCCTTGATTTCTCCAGCACAGATTTCTCCAGCACAGACTCCTCCTGCACAGACTCCTCCTGCACAGGTGGAACAGCTAGGCAGCCCGCAGGTGCCGCAAATGGGCCGTGCTCGCGCACAAGGCCGTTTCACCTCCAGGACGACCACATTTTTCTTTGCTGCTTTCCATGTTGGCGCAATTGTGGCGCTCTTCTATTTCACCTGGAGCGCGCTGGCCGTGGCGGTCATCACCTATATTTTGGCCATCAATGTCGGTATTGGCATGGGCTATCACCGACTGCTGACGCATCGCGGTTACAAAGTTCCCAAGTGGCTTGAGTACACTATCGCCGTCTGCGCCACGCTGGCGCTGGAGGGCGGCCCGATCTTCTGGGTAGCCACGCATCGCGTCCATCACCAGAACAGTGACCATCCCGGCGACCCGCATACGCCCCGCGAAGGCACCTGGTGGGCGCACGCCGGTTGGATTCTCAGCGGCAAGGCCATGCACAGCGAAACCGCCATTCTGTCGCGCTACGCGCCCGATCTGGCCAAAGATCGCTTCTATGTGTTGCTCAGCAAATATCACTGGATTCCGTTGACCACGCTGGGGGCGGTGCTGCTGGCTATCGGCGGGTTGCCCTGGCTTCTGTGGGGCATTTTCCTGCGCGTAACGCTGGGCTTGCACGCTACCTGGCTGGTGAACTCTGCCACGCATCTGTGGGGTTCGCGCCGCTTTGAAACGCGCGACGATTCCCGCAACAACTGGTGGGTTGCCCTGCTGACCGGTGGCGAAGGCTGGCACAACAATCACCATGCCCATCCCGTCTCGGCACGCCACGGGCTGGCCTGGTATGAAGTTGATCCGAATTACTACGGTATCTGGGTTCTGAAAACTCTGGGCCTGGCCAAGCAGGTCAAAATTGCTCAGTTTGATCCGAACGATCCAAAGCCTGCGGGAGCGTAAACACTTTCGATAAGAGAATTGCAAAAAAAATCTATGCCTGGCCGCTATACTGCGGTCAGGCATTTTCTTGGCATTCCCAGCTATGCACATTACGCGCCGCACCGGAGCCATTGCGTTTTTCATTACGCTGGGCGCATGCCTGGTCGTGCTCGCACTGGTGTTGAATATCGGCTGGGTCATTCTGAACTGGCGCGAAATTGCGCCGCTGATCCTGGGTGTCGTTTTCTTCGGCTTGCTGATTGCCGGGTTGATAATGAACACCATCTTTCTGGTTCGCGAAGTTCGCCGCAATGAACGGCAGGACAGTTTTTTGAATGCGGTGACGCATGAACTGAAAACCCCGATTACCTCCATTCGCTTGTATCTGGAAACCTTGCAGCGGCGCGAATTGCAGGAAGAGCAGCGGCAGGAGTTTTATCGCGTCATGCTCTCGGACAGCGAGCGGCTGCTCTCTACCGTGGAACAGGTTCTGAAGGCCGGCGAGCTGGGCCAGCGCGAGAGCGACTCGATGCGCATCCCCGTTGAGGTTGCTTCGCTGGCGCTTGAATGTGTCGATGTCGTGCGTGCCCGATATCATCTAGCCGCGGATGCCATCACGCTGGAGCGAGAGGGGAACGATGTCTCCACCGTCGTGCTGGGCAATCTGGGTGACCTCCGTTCGGCGCTGCTCAATGTGTTGGACAATGCCGTCAAGTATTCGCACGGTGCGCCGCACATTCTTGTCCGCATCGGCGTGGAACATGATGCCTGGGTGATGGTACGCATCTCCGATACCGGGATTGGCATTGCGCCTTCACACCAGAAACGCATCTTCCGTAGGTTTTATCGCGTGCCCAGCCTGGCTGTATTGCGCGCTAAGGGGACGGGCCTGGGTTTATTTTTAGTGCGCACCATTGCGCGCCAGCACGGCGGCGATGCTACGGCATACAGTGAAGGCGAGGGACGCGGCACCACCATCACTCTCCAGCTACCGCGCTGGTTGGAGGCGAACGCCCCAGAGGCGTGAAGAGGCGTGCATGAAAGAAAAAAATATGTCGACATCCTCCGAGGTCAATCACCCCCACATCCTGATTGTGGAAGATGAAGCGCATCTGGCGCAGGGTTTGTTGTTCAACCTTCAGGCCGAAGGTTATGAAGCGACGGTTGCTGCGGATGGCGAAACGGCGCTGCAATGGCTGCTGGCCGAGCAGATTTCCTTTGACGCGGTCATCCTCGACGTAATGCTGCCAGGGCAGGATGGATTTGCAGTCGCTACCGCGCTACGGAGCGCGCAAAATTTTACGCCAGTGTTGCTGTTGACCGCTCGCGGACGACCGGAGGATGTGCTGGAAGGATTTGCCGCTGGAGCCGATGACTATCTGACCAAGCCCTTCGAGCTTTCCATCCTGCTAGCGCGGCTGCATGGATTATTGCGCCGGATGCGCTGGATGCCGCAGCGCTCGGCATCGACACACGGGCCGACACTCGGGACACCGACGCAGGCATTGCACCAGCCCGCCACGCCGACACCGCCCGATGTGTACAGCTTTGCAGGCAAGTCCATCGACTTTTCTCTGCTGGAACTACGCACAGCTACCCGGCATATTCACCTGACGTTGATGGAAACAGAGTTGCTGCGGTATCTGGTGCAAAACTCTGGACGTGCCATCTCGCGCAAAGAAATTCTGGAGCAGGTCTGGCATCTGCGCGAGGACACAGACACGCGAGCCATCGACAATTTCGTCGTTCGCCTACGTCGATATATGGAGGACGATCCCGGCATGCCCATCCATCTGCAAACCATTCGCGGCGTGGGCTATTGCTTTCTTCCTGACGGAGAAACTCCGCAATAATCACCGCTGTGCGCCCACGGTTTTCTGGCTGGCGCTACACTGAAGGAGCAGTCCCGCAGTACAGTTCGCGAGCATCCTGACCGTGCGCATCTTTACTCGCTACATTCTCGGCGAAGTTGTCTCCCATGCGTTGATTGGGCTGACGCTGTTTACGTTCGTGCTCTTCATGCGCGATCTGGGACGCATTCTGGAACTGGTGGTGCGCGATAGCGCCTCGCTAACCCATGTGGCGGAGCTGGTGCTCTTTACCCTGCCGAATGTTCTAACCGTCACGATTCCTATGGCGGCGCTGGTGGGAATTCTGCTCGGCCTGAGCCGCCTTGCCTCTGACAGTGAAATTACCGCCATGCGCGCCTGCGGATTTGGCGTCATGCACTTTGTTCGCATCATTGCCGTAGTCGCCATTGCGGCCTGGGGGTTGAGCCTGATCAACTCGCTGTACTTTGCACCCAGAGCAACGGTGGCATTGCTGCGGCTGGAAAAAAATATCCGCGACGCGCAGGCATCTTTTGAAGTGCAGCCGCGTGTCTTTTATGAAGACCTGCGCAATTCCGTTTTGTATGTCCAGGATGTTCGCACAGGAGAAGGTGTTTCCGTTTGGCATCACGTTTTTCTTGCTGACATCGGCGACCCGCTGACGCCAACGATCACGACGGCGGAACAGGCTACAGTCATCAACGGTGGCAGCCACACTTTGAGTATGCGGCTGCGCGATGGACAGAAGCACGAGCTGATTCCCAAAGATCCCAACTCGTATAACATCTCTACGTTTGCTGAGACGGACTTGCCCATCCAGCTTAGCGATCAGGAAAACGTCCGGCTGGGTCGTAGCGATACGCCGGTGCTGTCTATGTCGAATCATGCGCTGTTCATGGCTGCAAAGCAGCCTGGCGGACGCTGGTTCCAGATTGAACTGGAGAAGCGATTCGCCTATCCCACAGCCTGCCTGGTGTTGATGCTGGTGGGGATTCCGCTGGGACTTTCCTCCAAACGCGGCGGCAAGAGCACGGGATTCGTGCTGACCATCTTGCTGGTATTCATCTATTATTTTTTCTCTTCAATGGGGGTTGCGCTGGCGCGACAAGGCAAGGTGCCAGTGCTGGTTGGCGTCTGGGCCGCTAATGGTATTTTTGCCCTTGCGGGCCTGCTGCTGCTGCGCCAGATGACGCGAGGTTTTGTTCGCGTTCCATCGCTGCGGCTGCTGGAGCAGTTACGCGCATCCTTTGCGCGCCCGCAGCCTGCGCTGAACGCGCCACTCTCTCGCCGCCCGCGAAATCTTTCGGATAACTTTCCGCTGATTCTGGATGACTATGTACTGCGTGAGTTTCTTACCAGCTTCGCGCTGGTGGAGATCAGCTTTGTTCTGCTCTCCCTCGTCTTCTCATTTTTTGAGCTGATGGGGGATATTATTCGCAACCACGCAGCCCTTTCCATCGTTCTGGAGTACCTACTTAACCTGACCCCCAGCATGATCTACACCATCACTCCGCTGAGCGTATTGATCGCGGTGCTGGTCACGCTTGGAGTCTTTCAGCGCTCCAACGAACTGACGGCCATGAAAGCCACCGGCATCAGTCTATATCGAATGATTGTTCCGATCTTTATGATCGCGGCCATCTTCTCCATTGCGCTGTTCAGCTTCGATCAGTTGTATCTGCCCACGGCAAATCGCCGCCAGGAGGCGCTGCGCAGCATCATCAAAGGCAGGCCGCCGCGCACGTTCCTTCGACCTGACCGGCAGTGGATATTTGGCGAGCAAAAACCCGGCGTGTCCAAGCGCATTTTCTATTACGAGTTTTTTGATCCGACCGACAACCAGTTTGCCAACCTGACCATTTTTGAGTTCCAGCCCAACCATTTTCAACTGGCGCGTCGCATCTTTGCATCGAATGTTCACTGGGAACCACGACTGCACGAATGGGTTTTTGAAAATGGCTGGGAACGAGATTTCGCCGAGGGAACCATTTCCTCTTACACAACGTTTGATGCGCGGGTGTATCCGCAGATTACGGAGACTCCTCAATACTTCAAAAAAGAAGACATGCCTTCCTCGGAGATGACGTTTGCCGAACTGGCGCGCTACATCCACGATCTGCAACAGAGCGGCTTTGATACGTTGCCACTGCGCGTTCAACTCAACAAAAAAATCGCCTATCCACTGGTCACTCTTGTCATGGCGGTGCTGGCGGTTCCCTTTGCGCTCTCCACAGGGCGACGAGGATCGTTGACCGGCGTGGCTGTAGCCATTGGGGTCGCGATTGCCTACTGGATGGCCGCAGGACTGTTTGAAGCGATGGGCAATGTGAATACGCTGCCAGCGGCGCTGGCGGCATGGTCACCGGATTTTCTCTTTGCCCTGGCTGGTGGATATCTGTTGCTGCGAACCCCAACCTAGCTAGGTTCAATACAATAGATATACGGGAACGGCCTGATTCATTATGTTCAAAAAACTACGCCCCCTATTTCCGTACATGCGGCGCTACCATCGCGGATACATTGCGGGCGCACTCTGCGTAATTTTCAGCAATGCGCTCTGGATTCTCTTTCCGCAGATCATTCGCAATGCCATTAACGATCTGACGCATCACCTGACGCGCCATGGAATTTTGATCGACGCGCTGCTGCTGGTTGGGCTGGCAATATCAAAGGGAATTTTTCTTTACCTGACGCGCTGGATTTTGATCGGTATCTCGCGCGACATTGAATACGATTTGCGCAACGATTTGTTGTTGTCGCTGGAGCACCAGTCGCTCTCGTATTACCAGGAACATCGCACGGGCGACATTATGGCTCGCACCACCAATGACCTGAATGCCGTGCGTATGTTGCTTGGCCCGGCCATTATGTACAGCGCCAATACGTTGCTGTTCACTATCGGTGCGCTGTTCTTTATGCTGCGCATCAGTCCCTGGCTCACGCTGCTGGCCTTTGCTCCACTGCCAGCGGCCAGCATTCTGGTGCAGTATTTTGGCCGTCGCATTCACGAACGATTTGAGCGCATTCAGGCCATGTTTTCTGACATCTCCGCGCAGGTGCAGGAGAATATCTCCGGCGTGCGCCTGATCCGTGCCTTTGCTCAGGAGCAGGCAGAGATTCGCTCCTTTGAACGTTCCAACAAGGAGTACATCCGTCGCAGCCTGCTGCTGGTTCGCTTGATGGGAATGTTGTGGCCAACACTGGAATTCTTACTGGGTCTGTCGCTGGTGGTGGTGCTTTGGGTTGGCGGGCATGAAGTCCTGTCCGGTCGAATCTCCATAGGAGCATTTGTTGCTTTCAATACCTACATGCTCATGCTCACCTGGCCGGTGATCGCGCTGGGATGGGTGATTAACATTGTGCAGCGTGGAACCGCGTCCATGACGCGCATTCACGAAATTCTGGTTGCTGAGCCAACGATTTTCGATACGCCAGAGGCAGGGAATTCGACAGAGATTCGCGGTGAGATCGAGTTTTGCAATTTGAGCTTCGCCCACGCGGAAGGTCAACCTGCGGTTCTGCACAATATCAATCTCAAGATTCCTGCGGGCAGCAGCCTGGCCATTGTTGGCCCTACTGGATCAGGGAAAACGACGCTGGTTCGGCTGCTTCCACGCCTTTTTGATGTGGAGCGCGGCATGTTGTTGCTCGACGGTCGCCCCGTACAGGAGTACAAGCTGGCGACCTTGCGGCAGGCCATTGGATTTGTGCCACAGGAGACATTTTTATTCAGTGAAACGATCCAGGAAAACATTGCCTTCGGAAGACCCGATGCAACCGAGGAGCAAGTGCTGGAGGCCGCCAGGATTGCCTCAATTGGCGATGAGATTCTGGAGTTCCCTCGCGGCTTTGCAACGATGGTGGGCGAGCGAGGCATTACGCTTTCTGGAGGACAAAAGCAACGCACTGCGATTGCTCGTGCACTGGTGCGTGAACCTGCAATTTTGATTCTGGATGATGCGCTGGCCAGCGTGGACACCTATACAGAAGAACGCATCTTGCAATCGCTGGCGGCGGTGCTGCGTGGGAGAACTACAATTTTTATCTCCCATAGGATTTCCACGGTACGCAGCGCGGATCAAATTGCTGTTCTGGTTGATGGCCAGATTGCTGAGTTAGGTAGTCACGAGGAACTGGTGGCACGCAATGGCCACTACGCACGCTTGTTTGAAAAGCAAATGCTGGAAGAAGAATTGTCCGTCGCGGGATAGCGATGTGCTAGGCTGACCAGCGATGCGCGATCGGCTCCTCGGCCACAATTGTATTCGATGCGGGCGCAGGTTTCTGCGAGCCGCGTTGCTCCGCGTTCGATTGGCGCTGGCGAGGCGACGAGTGTTGTGCGGCGGCATTGGGAGCCACAGTCTGCCATGCGTCGCGCACGGTACGGATGTTGTGAATGGTTTCCTGCAAAATCTCAACCGAGCCATCGCGGGATGCAATCACGCATTGGGAATACATCGTCGCGTAGAACTCGCTGAGCGCGATGGCAGACTCGCCACCGACATCCGCCTTAAGGCGGCCCTGGAGATAAACGAGAATATCCAGCGCGCGCTTGATGTTATAGCGCCGACCAGCGGCATCTCCGGATTCAATGCAGGACGAGGCCTGATGGAGAAATTTCACCATACCGTCGTAGAGCGCGACAATCATCTCGATGCTGTTTTTTACTGCGAGCGTTTGTTGTAGATAATTCATGGTCATCCTCTACGAGTTGGGATCATCCAAAGTTCGGATTGATGTTGTAGCCAGAGTAGGAACTGTACAGTTCACTCATATAAGTCAGTTGCTGCGGAATCTGCGTCAGGGTAAAGTTTGCCTGGTTCAACTCTGTGGTCAGAGTCTGTGTTTGCTGAGTAATCAACGCCTGCTCATTGGTGATGTTGGTATTCAGATTTGTTTCCATCGTCTGGTTTTGCTGTTGTGCTAAGTAGACGGCCCCATTGGGTGCCTGCGTTCCCAGGTTATTCAAGGCCGTTGTGAAGTTTGAGCCAAACGATAGAAAAGTCGAACTCGGCTGCAAAAAATTTACGACGCCCTGGTAATTGCTGTTCAACGTCGCATCCAGCGATGACACATTCAGGTTCAGGGTTCCATCGTTGTTGGCCATGATGCCAAGTTGCGTCATGGAGGTGATGCTTCCGCTTCCGCCGCCGCTGGATTGTAAGGCTGGTGCGGTTGCCGACAGCGTCGCTGGAGTCGAGGAAGAAGGATTGACGGTCAGGATGGTATTCGTAGGATTTAACGTAGCCGTATATCCGGTACCGGCTGCATTCAGACCGGCAGCAATCTGCGTCAGGGTTGAAGACGTCGTAATGGCTGCGCTCAATCCTGTACCACTGGCTCCCGTACCAAAGGCTCCAGCGGCCGCAGTAAAGGTATCCGTCGAAGAATTCGCGGTAAATGTATATCCAGCGCCCTGGCTTCCCGTCGCTGTAATTCCCGAGGGAACAATAAAATTCATTGCTGCTTGCAGTTGGTTTTGCAAAAGCGAGACCGCCGGGTTGCCATAGAGCGGCTCCGGCGTACCGGTGCTGGTGTTACCTTCCTGTTTATTCAAGTCTGTCAGGGCCGTGTTGTACGCAGTAACAAAACCATTCACGGCTGTCTCTACCGCTGTATTGTTGTTGGCAATCTCTACTTGCACTGGACTACCCGCCGCAGCAGAGAGCAACTGAAAGCTGACGCCAGGGATTGCATTGCTCACTGTATTCGACGTACTGGTTTCGCTAATGCCATCCACGGTAAACGCTGCATTCGTTCCAGATTGCGCTTGCGTAAAAGCAATCGTATTCGAGGGAGTGGTTGCGTCGGTCAGCGTGGTGCCAACGGTAAAGTTTCCCGATGTGCCGCTGGTATTGCTAGTCAGGGACAACCTTGACCCGACGGAATCCGTAATAATGTTGGCCGTGACACCTGCGTTCGCGTTATTAATATCCGAAGCGATTTGCGAAATGGTTTCGCCACCAGAGGCCGTGTTAATGGTCACCGGAGTGCCACTATTGACCGTCAGTGTCAGACTGCCATTGACCAGATCATTCGGATTGACAAAATCTTCAGAGTAATAAGAATTTGTTTGTGCCAAGGCACTCACAACTACCGTATGACTGCCGGCTAACGCTGTGTTGCTGGCAGAGAGCAGTTGCAGCACGTTGGTGTTAGAACTCGATCCTTGTTTGGATAGGAGAACGCCCTGAAAATTCGTCAGCGATTGCAAGCTGGTGGTCAGGTTGGACAAGTCAGTACCCAGGGTCGAATACACGGTGTCTTGAGACTGCAATTGGGTGAGTTGGGTCTTCCAGGGGGTTTCAACATTCTGCATTAGCGCGGTAATCTGGCTCACGGTCTGGGATACATTGATACCCTGACCGCCGGTCGGTGATCCGAAGCTTAAACCAACTGTGCCCATCGACGTGCCGCCCTTCCAGCGTGGTCAGGGGCTGTTGCCACCCCATAGCCGCACTCGCCATCTGGGTGCTTCATCGGCGTACTGATTCTGATCTTCAGTGGCCATGTTGTCTAAAGGCAGAAAAATCTATACACCTGGCCCAATGGAGAACGAGATTCTGTCGCCGGATGGGGGCAGCCGATCAAGAATTCTCTTGCTGCCACTTCAGTGCCCGCGCCAGCAGGACGATGGCCGCGCCGAGCAGGATGCCCTGCAGCATGGCGGTATAGGCAGGCGTTTGCGGCGGTGCGCCGGGAAGTCCGGGGATACCAGTGCGCTCATCTGTCTTTGTATGCACTGTCGCAGATGTCGCCTTCGCCACAATCTGCACATCGGCCTGTGCGTTGGCCTGTGCATTGGCCTGTGCATTGGTCTGCGCATTGGTCGTTGCGTTGGTTCTCTCTGTCTCTCGATGCGCCTTCCATGTCCTGCGCTCCAGATCGGCTTCGACATTCTCATGCTTTTTGCGAATGCCACGCAGAACGAAGAAAGCCGCTCCAAGCAGGCTGCACATGCTCAGTAATGCGGCAATGAAGAGTGTGCGCGTGGAGATCATGTTTCCTCTCCAGCCATAGACGGGGATGTATTCGCCAGAATCCAGCGCAGATATTCCGGCGTAGAGGTCTCGATGGGCAGCACGACAAACTCCGGTATCTGGTAGGGGTGCAGCTCACGCAGGGCTGCCTCAAGGGCCTCTACGTGACCGGCTACAGTCTTGATCAGCAGCAGCCACTCGTCTGCGGTTTCCACCGCGTCCTGCCAGCGATAGACCGAATGCACCCGTTCGACGATGCTTACGCACGCGGCCAAGCGACGCTCCACGAGCGCGTGCGCCAGGGCGCGCGCTGCATCTGGGTTGTCGATGGTCGTCAGCACAATCCGTGCGTCGGTCATAATTGTCGATTCTATCTGTCCGTTGTACACGCTAGGGCCGCGCAGTTCCACCACAAAGAAATCGAGTCTGCTTCATAGCTCTGGTTCCACAAGATTCGGTATTCTGGGAACATCGCATCGGCAATCCGGTGCTGGAATGGAAAACGGGGGGAATGATGACGGTCAAGATACGGTTTGGAACCTCTGGCTGGCGGGCTGTGGTGGCCGAGGAATTCACGATGGCCAACATTCGCCGCGCCGTGACCGGCATTGCGCGCTATGTGGCCAGGCAGCCGATTCCCGTGACAGGCACGCATCGCATTCTGGTGGGCCGCGATCCACGGTTTCTCGGCGAGATGTTCGTGGCTGAGACTGCGGCAATTCTGGCTGCGCATGGCATTACACCCGAGGTGATTCCCGATCCCGCTCCGACGCCTGCCATCGCCTATGCTGTGCGCCAGCGCAAAGTTGGCGGAGCTATCAACTTTACCGCCTCGCACAATCCGCCAGAGTACAACGGGATAAAATTTTCTACGCCTGACGGTGCGCCCGCGCTGCCAGACGTAACACATCAGATTGAAGCCGAGATTGTCGCGCTTGGCGATGTCGTGCTGCCGCCAGCTAATGCAAGCGGCACGGTTGGGAATTTTGCATCGGTCGATGTGCGCCCGGAATATCTGCGACGTTTGGATGAACTGGTCGATCTGAAGGCTGTCGCCAAGGCTGGTCTGCGGATTGTTGTCGATCCCTTCTGGGGTGCGGGACGAGGCTACGCGCAGGCACTGCTGGAGCAGCACGGCATCCAGGCCGTCAGCGTGCATGACACGCGCGACGTGTTGTTTGGCGGCCATGCTCCGGAGCCTGATGATCCTCTCCTCGGCGACTGCAAAGCTAAAATTCGCGAGATGGACGCGCACCTGGGTATCGCCACAGATGGTGATGCCGACCGCTTTGGCATTGTGGATCGCGACGGAACGTTCATACAGCCGAATTACATTCTCGCGCTGTTGTTTGAGTATCTGGTCGAAACGCGCGGCTGGACAAATGGCGTGGCCAAGAGTGTTGCGACCACCAATCTGGTGAATGCGCTGGCCGAGAAGAAAAAAATCCCGCTCTATGAAACTCCAGTCGGATTTAAGTACATTGGCGAATTGATCTTGCAGGACAAGATTGCCATTGGCGGAGAAGAGAGCGCCGGGCTGACCATTCGTGGACATGTGCCGGAAAAAGATGGTGTGCTGGCCGGGCTGCTGGTGGCGGAGATGGTGGCCGTGCGCGGCAAAACGCTCGGTGAGCAATTGCAGAAACTATTTGCTCAAGTAGGTTCCTACTATCCGCTGCGCGCCAATTTTCACTTGACTCCGGCAGCCATGAGCACATTCACTGAGAAGTTGAAGGCTGATCCTACGGAGCTGGGTGGTCAGAAAGTGGCGCAGATTGTTCGTACCGACGGCCTGAAGCTGGTGCTGGCCGATGGCTCCTGGGTCTGCTACCGGCTGTCGGGAACGGAGCCTGTGGTGCGAGCTTACACGGAGGCGCGCACCTTGGCCGAGTCAACTAAGTTGACCGAAGCCGCCAGGCAATGGGTGCTGGCGTAATTTGGTGTTCAGGAATAGCGATGAGAACTTCGATGCAGCCACAACCGAAACTGCAAGCAGCAAAAAATTCGGCGAACGAAACGGAGAGCGGCATGGCGCAGCAGGCAGCCGCGTGGCTCTTCCGTTCGCGGGGACGCATTGCGACGGTGGTGCTGGTTTCGCTCTCGCTGGTCATCGCGTATTTTGTAATTTTTGATAAAGACGGTCTGGCTTCCTACGAGCAGAAAAAGCATGAGGCGCAGGCGCTGCAACAGCAGATTGACGCGCTGCAACAGCAGAACCAGCAGATGGCAACGCACAATCAGCGCTTGAAGAACGATCCCGACACCATTGAACACGAGGCGCGCGAGCAGTTGCACTACACACGCTCCGGCGAAGTGATCTACACGCTGCCAGAGGCTCCGCACTCCGACCCTGCAACGCACAAGCCCGCGAAGTAAGCGCTGCCGTGCCGCAGATGTGTGCGGAAGCGCGCTAACGCAATGGCTAGACCACGCGATTTTCCTGAATCACCTGTTTGTAAAATGCGGCGCTCAGCTTGGGCGTCCTCTTCTGTGTTTTGAAGTCCACGTAGGTGATACCGAAGCGCTTGCCATATCCATCGTTCCATTCAAAGTTATCGAGCAGGCTCCAGAGGAAGTAGCCTTTGACTGGCACACCATCGGCGATGGCCCTCTGCAACTGCGTCAGATAGTTGCGCAGAAACATCACACGATCCGTGTCGTAGACATGGCCATCGAGCGCGAGCGTGTCGGAAGAGGAGGCTCCATTCTCCGTGATGTACATCTCTTTCACCTTCCACAGGTCGGCGATCAGCTTTGGCCCCCAATAGATCGCCTCTGGCCCAATGGTCAGCCAGGGGCTGTACATGTGCGGGTAGGAACTAGGCGGCTGCACTACGGCATAACCTTGTTCCGAATCCTCTGCGCGAATGTAGGTCGGCTGGTAGATGTTGACGCCAACAAAATCCAGCGGGCTGGCGATGATCTGCATCTCCTCTGCCGTAAATTTCGGCGCGTTAACGCCCAGCCGCTTCAGGTAAAGATCGGTATAGCGTCCCTCCTGCACCACGGTCAGGTACATGGCATTTTCTTCGCGCATCGCCGTGCGCGCCGCTTCAAGGTGTTTGCTGGATTCATAGACCGGGCACGTTGCGATGGTGTTGTCGGCGATCCCAATCTTAGTGCCGGGTTTAGCGTGGGCGCGAATAGCCTGCACCGCCATGCCCTGGCCAAGCACCAGATAATGTGTCAACTGCGCCAGCCTTTTTGCATTCAGCTTTAATCCCGGCGCGTGTTCGCCCTTCAGGTTGCCGTTCTCCACGATGGTGCGCATCTCATTCATCGTCATAAAATGCTGTACGCGATCAGAGAGCTTGCCAGCGGTGTAGCCCGCGTAATCCGCAAAGGCCAGGGCCGTGTCACGATTCTCCCAGCCACCGTTGTCTTGCAGCGCCTGCGGCAGATCCCAGTGGTAAAGCGTGCAATAAGGCTGAATGCCAGCTTGCAACAGCGCGTCAATCATGCGGTCGTAAAAATCAAATCCCTGCGGATTGGGCGTTCCTGTGCCGTTGGGAAAGATGCGCGTCCAGGCAATAGAGAAGCGGAAGGTCTTCAGCCCCAGCGACTGCATCAGTCGCACATCCCCGCTGTAGCGATGGTAAAAATCGTCGGCAAGATCGCCAGTGTCTCCATTGGCGATCTTGCCGGGCGTGTGCGAAAAAGTGTCCCAGATGGAGACTCCCCGGCCCGCTTCATGCACCGCGCCTTCCACCTGATAGGACGCAGTGGCCGACCCCCAGAGAAATCCCTGCGGAAAGGAGCGCGCAGTCGGTGGTGCAGTTGGAAGATTGCCCAGTGTGTGGTCGGGAACAGCGTTTATCGCAGCGGTGGAGGCAAGGCCTAACTTCGGCAGGGAGAGCGCAGCAGCAAATCCACCAAGCGCGCTGGCAAAGGAGCGTCGGGAAAAGGTTCGGAACATGGAAACCATCCTAGCAAACTGGCAGGGTCGCTGGCTGGAGGTAAGCAGGTTTTTAGAAATGTGATGTCGAAATCTCGAAAGATTCGTGTGCCCCATCCTTCGCGGTTTTTGCAAAGGGTGGGATGGTCAAAGGTACATTGCATTCATCCCACGCAAGCCAAAGAAAGGCTTGAATGGGGCACCCCGACATCCCGACGTGTTGCAGTGCTGTTCATTTCTTTAAAAATCAATGTGCATGCGCACGGATTGCACATCGACCGGGCCGCGATCCTGGTTGTAGCCCGGATGCGCAATCCAGGTATCGCCGAGCGCGTAGTAGAGTCCCTTCCAGGCATGGACGTTATAGTAGGCTTCCACAATATCCTCGCGCGCATAGTTGAGCCGCCCATCGCCGAGAAGAAATCCCAGGCCGCCCAGCTTCAAATAGTTCTGATGATCCTTCTTGATGGCGTTGGTGTTGAAGGCCACGGCGACATTGTCCGCCGGGCGATGCCATGAGTTTCCCAGATAGCGCCCGCCGATGACAAAGGTCTGGTCCACTTCGGTGTAGGCGAAGGACTCGTGCTGGCCCTCGTTCCATCCGAAGCGTCCACCCAGCTCAAAATCTTTTGTGATGCTCTGCTCAACATTCACGCCAAAACCATACTTCAGCGCGCCAAATTTTTCTACAGAGGTAATCTCCGGTGTTGGCGTTGTGCCAGCCTGATAGGCCTGTACCGCATCACGATACAGCCCCATGTGCGCATTGTTGCCGTAGGCCAGCAGGCGAATGCGGCCTTCGTGGCCGGGAAGCAATCCCTTGCGGAATTCAAACTCCGCATTCTGACCGCGCGCGCGTCGCAGCGCCCAATCCAGCGTAATGCCGTTGGCCACGGTGGGCATCAACGCGAGGGCATAGCGCACGGCCCAGACACGATCCTGATATTCCAGCACCGTGGCGTAGGTGTAGCCGCGCGTGTCGGCGGCGTAATCCCACGCTCCGGTGTTGTCGATGCTCCAATCCATAAATTGCAGATGGCTGTCGCTCAGCACGGCATTTACGTCGAACATATCGGGCAGAGTCATTTTTCCTATGCGAAGATCCAGCCTGCGCACGGGCACTTGCGTGGCCAGCGCCAGTGGCCCACGCTGCTGCGGTACCATTTCGTCGGTTAAGCCGAAGGTCTGGTGCCACTCGGCGCGTGCCACATAGGGAGTTAGCCCAAGATTGGGATTGCGCACCACATCCAGATTGGTAAATCCTGCGAGTCCAAATGCCTGACTCAGCCCGCGACCCCCGGCATTTTCCTCGTCATAGAGAAGATCGGTTTCGTAGCGCGGCGTAGCACGAAGCTGATACCCCAGCATCAGCGTGGCGACCTCCGATGCTTTGTACTGGAAGGGCGCGGTAAAACTATTCGCTCCCTGATACGGCGAGTGAAAATTAAAGTGCATCTGGTAGATCGTGTCCTCCTGTCCGCTGATCCAGATGCGCGTGTTGTCAGGATGCGGAAAGAATGTCAGTTGCGGCGCGGCTATGGATGGCGCGGAGGGCAACATGATCTGCTGGGTTGCGACGGGCTGGGTTGCGGCAGCTTGACTGAGGACAGGCAAGGGCGCGTGCTGCGCTGTGGCAGCGTTTGGGCCGCGATCCGCAGGCGCGGCGAACAATGGATGCAGGGCCAGCAGGCCAAGCAGGCAAGGGAACACAAGAAAACTCCTCAGATTTGTTTCTTCCCATCTTCTCAATAGGACACGAGTCAATGGAACGCGAGATGTGTTGCGGAGAGATAAACGCCGCCGATCTGCATCGCCGATTCGCTGTCGTTGATCAGCGCATTCCGCGCTCCCGCATACAGGCTGGAGCGGTATCCCTTGGTTTTTATATCATACCCCCCTTGGGTATACAACCTTACTGGGGGTAGACAGGATGCGGACGAATACCCAGGCAAGGTTGACGGCTGTGGCAGGCCTGCGTACTCTGTCGGTACACGGGAAAGGAGGCTGATCCATACATGAAAAATTCTGATGGTTGTAGTTGTTGCATCGTAGCTGTACGTGAGGTGACTGAGGCCTAGCAGGCGCTTCTCGCTCGTCCTGCCGGTCTGCAACTCCGCCGTCCAGGCCCACCTACGGGGGCGCCTCGGTCAAACTCAACAGATCACCGCCCAACGGCCCGTTGTCCTTTGCGACTGCGGGCCGTTGGCTTTTGCTGGCAGAATTTTATCCTATTTCTTCATATATTCATCGTTCGCTCATCCTCTATTGCTGGCTCATGCTGCATATATAGGGCATGGGAAGCGAAGTGCAGGACACACTGATTCTGTCGGATGTGCATCTTGGTTCAGAGATGAGCCGCGCCCAGGCTGCGCTCGACGTGCTGCAATCGCAGAGCTATCGCAGGCTCATTTTGCTGGGCGATATTTTTTCTGATCTCAACTTTCGCCGCCTCACCAGCGAGCACTGGAAGTTCCTCTCCTGCATTCGCAAGCTCTCCAACCCCAAGCGCAAGATTGAAGTGGTCTGGGTGGAAGGCAATCACGATCACGGTCTGGCCGATCTGATGTCGCATCTGGTGGGCGTGCCCGTCTATCAACGCTATGTGTGGGAGTATGCTGGCAAGCGCCATCTGGCAATTCACGGCCACCAGTTCGACCGCTTTGTCAGCCGCAACCTGCTCATCAGTCGGATTGGCGAGCAACTTTACTATCAGATTCAAAAGATGGATTCCAGAACCAAGCGCTTCTCGCGTTGTCTGGATCGCATGAACACGCGTTGGCTGCGACTCTCTGACAAGGTGGCGCAGGGCGCGATCGCCTATGCGCGGCAGGGAGATTGTACGCGCGTTTTTTGCGGACATACGCACGATGCGCTCTCGCTGGTGCGCGAGGGAATCGAGTACTACAACACGGGCAGTTGGGTCGATGCTCGCGCCACGTATGTCACCGTAGGCGAGCAGGGCGTGCGCATTGAAGAATATCCGGGCGCATACACGGGTGCGATGGGCACTATCGCCGCGCGTGCAATCCAGGCAGCACCAGACCAGGCCACCGAGATTTTTGTGCAGGCAGGATTGCCCGCCATCGCTGGATACAAAAGCCTGCGCTGCGGATGAGCCACTGGACTATGCGTTTTTGTGCGCTATTTGCATGTCCAGGTGTAGCGGAATTGCGCGGCCTTCATCCGATGACTGATAAATCGCACGAATAATCTTCATATCGCGCAGGCCTTCCTGGCCCCCGCTCTTCGGTTCCTTATTTCCAAAAATACACTCGGCCAGATGATCGGCCTCGCGGGCAAACTGCTGCGGGTTCGGATCGAGGATGGAAAAATCACTCTGCCCGCCGGATTCTGACCGGCCTACGAAGTGCAAGCCACTGTAGTTGTATGCCGGATTCATCTCCAGCGTGCCGGTCGTGCCGATCACGCGGGCACGACTTCCGACAAAGTTGCTGCCATAACTGGTAAGGCAATTGGACACCACGCCGCTGGGAAAGCGCATGGTCCAGGCGACGTTCTCTTCCACTTCATTGAATCGGCCATCCTGATCGACGACGGTGGAGTAGCCCTGCACGGAGATCGGCTCCTCGCCGGTTAGATACCGGCTGGCATTGATGCAGTAAATGCCCACGTCGTAGAGTGGGCCGCCGCCGGCCAGTTTTTTGTCCAGCCGCCACTCGCCGGGCTTCATGTTAAAGCCGAAGGCGCATTCCAGTTCCAGCAGCTTGCCCGCGTAGCCCTGTCGCAGCAGGCGAATCGCGTTCAAGGTGTTGGGTTCATATTGCAGGCGGTAGGCAATCATCAGCTTGCGGTCGGCTGCACGGCACGCGGCAATCATCTGCTCGCACTCGGCCACGGTGTTGGCCATCGGTTTTTCGCACAACACATGCTTGCCCGCTTTGGCGGCGCGGATGGTGTACTCGGCGTGCATGCTGTTGGGCAGTGCGATGTAGACTGCGTCAATCTCCGGGTTGTTCGCGATCTGGTCGTAGTTGGTGTAATCGTAGATGGCCTTATGCGAAATGCCATATTGATCGGCCACGCGCTCGGCCTTGTCGCGATGCCCGCTGACCAGCGCGACCAGTTTGGAATTTTTGGAGATTTGCACTCCGGGCATAAATTCATTCATCGAAATGCGCCCCAGGCCCACGATGCAGTAGCCAATTTTTTTACCGTTAGCAGTACTGTCAGTTTGTGCTAGACTGCCGGCCTGCGCTGGTTGCTGCGTGGGTTGCGCAGGCGAGGCAGATTCGCCCAGCAGCAGGCTGCTGCCCGATGCCACCCACGCGGCAGTCATGGCGGTAGAGGTGCCGAATTGCTTCAGGAAGTCGCGGCGGGATTGGCTCATTGTACGTGTCCTTTGTAACGGGATTTCGCGCTCGTCAACACTATAGCGGATGCAGGAAGACTGTGGGAAGGGAAGGTCGGCTACAGAAAACGTAACGGTGGAGCTGCGGGCAGTATGCCCATCTCAGCGGCATAGCGATAGAACAATCCCAGTCCGGCCAGGCAGTTGTCATCGAGAACATAATGAATGTTCTGGCTCAGATAATTGCGAATCACCGCAGGCGAGATCGCCGGTGGCCCAGCCAGGCGCGGCCTCCATGCGGTGACAATCTCTTCCAGATGCGCCAGGCCGTGGTCGCGCGAGCGCTGAAAGTCGGCAGTCACCGCTGCCGCGCTCAGGCCAGATGTGGCGAGCGACTCTGGGCGCACGGCCCAGAAGGCCGACACCCAGGGCAGTCCCGTGTGCTGCTTCCACTCGTGGGCCAGGTCGATGTACTCCAGTTGCTCGCCCGTGCGATCTACGTGGGCGGCGCGATCTTCGAGCGCGCGCAGCGCGGGATCGCCAATCAACACGGCGGCATCGCAGTCGGCCAGCATGGCATCCAGATTGCCAGCAGCGTTCAAGGGCCGGGAGAGAAACTTCGGCGTAGCGCCGTAGAATTTTTGCAGAATAATCTGCGCGTAGGCATTGGAGCTGCGCGAGGCCGGGTCTGCCGCAACGCAGCGCAGGCTGCGCATTCCAAGCGAAGGTCGAATGACCAGCAGAATGGAGCGAACGTGATCGAGCGAAGCAATAGAGCAGCCAGGAATAACTACCATCCCTGGAATCGTCGCGTAGGCCGTGATGGGAACCAGGCCAATGTCAGCACGGCCTGTCATTAACTCATCGGCACATTGCGCGGGCAGCGTGTTGTGAATCTCATAGTGCTCGGCCAGCCGCGCCTGTTCGGGAGCGTGTTCAAAATCCCACATCAACGGCGCGGGATTCAGAAACTGGATGGCGGAGATGCGCAGCTTGCGGTTCACGGAAGGCGTCACAAATCAGTGTAACAATCAGGGTGCAACAGACGGAATGCGGCGTGTGATCCGAAACGTAAAGGCGAAAGCAGAATTCCATGCAGCGCGTGATTACAGGCTTTGAACAGGATGAACACGGTGACTGGATGGCTCGGCTGGATTGTGGGCACACGCGTCATGTGCGCCACAATCCTCCGTGGCAGATGCGCGACTGGGCCACGACCGAAGCAGGTCGCCACAGTTTTCTCGGCTCCGCAATGGAATGCAAACCGTGCGATGAGGCGGATAATGACGCGTCATTCTGATGAGTCTGCCGCAGCGGACGAAGCCTGCCCTGAGCGAAGTCGAAGGGAAGAATCCAGAGAATGCTGACGCGACGATTGTCTTGATCTGTAACGAGGGTGCATGACCGGAAATCGCATGTCTCAAAAATCGAGACCCTTCGACAAGCTCAGGGCAGGCTCTGGGGCACCCGGCAGAAAGATGTCTCCATGCTGTAGACTTTCCCCCGGTGCGGTAGACTTTCCTCCATGCTGTAGACTCTCCCACAGATGAGCGAAGCAAATTTCAATACGGCAGCAGTGAGCAGCGAGAACCAGGCCGAACCAGTCTCCCAGCCGGAGCCAATCTCGCAGGCGGAGCGGCTGGCCTGGCTGGCGCTGGTGCTGACTCCCGGCCTGGGCCAGCGGCGCATTGCGCGCGCCATCGAAAAGGCTGGCAGCGCCGAGCGCATTCTAACCTTGCCGTTGACGGAGCTGGAAGCGCTGAACATTCCCGCAGCCTCCGCGCAGAGCCTCTTCCACGGCGCGTCGATGGCCGAGGCGGAAAAAGAATGGAAGCAGGTCTCCGAGTCGGGCGGCATCTTGATTACGCCCTCTGACGCAGCATACCCGGAGCGGCTGCGCGAGATTTACGATCCGCCGATTGTGCTGTGGCTGCGCGGCGACGCATCCTTATTAGCGCGACCGGGCATTGCCATCGTGGGCACCCGCCAGCCGACCACATACGGATCGGGCATGGCGCAGATGCTCGCGCGCGATCTGGCCGCGCATGGGCTGGTGATTTTGAGCGGCATGGCGCGCGGCGTGGACACCTCCGCGCATCGCGGCGCGCTGGAGGCTAACGGCAAGACCGTCGCCGTCTGGGGCACTGGCATCGACGTCATTTATCCCAAGGAGAACAAGCGGCTGGCTGAGCAGATTCTGGAATCCGGCGGGACAATTCTGAGCGAATACCCAATGGGCACCTTCCCCGCGCCGCAGAATTTCCCCATCCGCAACCGCATTTTGAGCGGCATGAGCGTCGGCGTACTGGTGATTGAGGCCAGCGAAAACAGCGGAACCCGCATTACGGCCCGCTGCGCGCTGGAGCAAAATCGCGAGGTCTTCGCCGTACCGGGCAATGTGACTTCCAAGACTGCATGGGGGCCAAACACGTTGATTAAGCAGGGTGCCAAGCTGGTTGCCACCTGGGAAGACGTGTGGGAGGAGCTACCGACGCAGATTCGCCTTGAGGTCGAGGAACGGATGGGGGCTGCATCCTCTGGCGACCCAACTGCATCCTTATTTAACGAGGCCGATCTGCCGGAGGAGCAAAAGCTGGTCTTTGCCCTGATGCGGCCCGATGAGGCGCTCCAGATGGATGAGATTGTGGAGCGGCTGGAGGGTACCGTTAGCTCCTCGGAGATATTTGCGGCGATCTTTGAGCTGGAACTTTCCGGAAAAATTCGCGCGTTGCCCGGAAAAAACTACGTGAAAACATTCTAGTTGTTTATTTTCATCCATTTACAGACTCTTCAATTCAGCGTATTTCAGGGTCAGGGGGCTGGATTCTGGGTGCAATCCGGGGCGTGCGGGTGGATTTTCGGGCCACACTCGTGATAGCTTCCCGCTTGTTGCCTCCACATTGGGGCCGCGTCACTCCCTGGGCGGCAGACAGCACGTACATTCGGAACTGGAAGCAGATAGAAGGATAAGGATATAGATGGCAAAAGCACTGGTAATCGTCGAGTCGCCCGCCAAGGCCAAGACGATCAATAAATATCTGGGCAAGGACTACGTTGTTGAGGCCACGATTGGCCACATTATGGATCTGCCCAAAAATAAAATTGGCGTGGAGCTGGAGAACGGCACCTTTGAGCCGGATCTGATCGTGATGCCGGGCAAGGAGAAGGTGGTCGACCGGCTGAAGAAGCTGGCGAGCACAGCCAGCGCCGTCTATCTGGCACCCGATCCTGACCGCGAAGGCGAGGCGATTGCATGGCACCTGCAGACGCAGTTGCAGCCACAGTTGCGCAATGGCGCGACCATCCAGCGGGTCACGTTTAACGAGATTACGCAGAAGGCGGTCAAGGCGGCCTTCCAACATGCCGGCAAGGTGGACGCGCATCTAGTGGACGCGCAGCAGACGCGCCGCGTACTCGACCGCATTGTGGGCTATCAGATTTCCCCGTTGCTCTGGGATAAGGTGCGGCGCGGTCTTTCCGCCGGGCGCGTGCAGACAGTTGCCGTGCGCTTGATTGTGGAGCGTGAGCGGCTCATCAAAGCCTTTGTGCCGGTGGAGTACTGGACGCTGGATGCGCAGTTGTCTCCTGCGGCGCAAGGTGGAGGCGCAGGCCAGGAATTTACAGCGCGCTTTGTTGGCATCGAGGGCAAGCGGGTTGGCGTAGAGACGGTGAATGCGCCTGCCCTGCCCAATCAGACAGAGACGGATGCAGCGGTGCGCGCGCTGAAGACGGCGGCCTGGAAAGTCCGCTCGGTCGAGAAGAAGGAGCGGCGGCAGAATCCTACCGCGCCGTTTATCACCAGCAAGCTGCAACAGGATGCCTCGCGCAAGCTGGGCTTCAATGTAAAGCGCACGATGGGCGTGGCGCAGCGTTTGTATGAAGGCGTGGAGGTAGGCAGCCAGGGCACGATCGGTTTAATTACCTATATGAGAACCGATTCTACGCGCGTCTCGCCGGATGCAATTCAGGACGTGCGCGACTATATAAGCAAAAAAATTGGGGCGAAATATCTGCCTGCCACCGCGAATGTATTTAAGGGGAAGAAGGACGCGCAGGATGCGCACGAAGCTATTCGTCCGACCAACGTGGAGTTTACGCCCGACGAGATTCGCCGGTATCTGAGCGAGGAGCAGTACAAGCTCTACAAACTGATCTGGCAGCGCTTTGTGGCCTCGCAAATGGTGCCCGCGCTCTTTGACCAGACGACCGTGGAGATTGTGGCGCAGGCAGATCGCAGCTACGACTATCGCGTGACCGGATCGGTGTTGAAGTTTGACGGTTTTTTGAAGGTCTACGAAGAAGCGAAAGATGCCAAGGATGCTGACGATGAAGCGCTGAGCAATCGCCTGCCAGCGTTGAACGATGGGCAAGCATTGAATCTGGTGGAGTTGAAACCGGAGCAGCACTTTACCGAGCCTGCGCCACGCTTCAATGAAGCCTCGCTGGTCAAAGAGCTGGAGGAACGCGGCATTGGACGGCCTTCCACGTATGCTTCGATCATCAGCACCATTCAAGATCGCGAGTACGTTGTCAAGATTCCACCCAAGGGGTCGGGCAAGTTCTACCCGACGGAAATTGGCATGGTGGTAACCGACCTGCTGGTGAAGAATTTTCCGTACATCTTTGACCCGGATTACACGGCCAAACTGGAAGTGGAACTGGACGCGGTTGAGGACGGCACGGAGAAGTGGACCGACCTTCTAAGTGGCTTCTATGGATACTTCCAGAAAGAGCTGAAGGTTGCGGCCAGCAGCATGGAAGACATCAAGCGGATGGAGGAGGCGACGAACGAAACATGCCCGGAGTGCGGCGCGCCGCTGGTATTGAAGTGGGGCAAGTTTGGCTCGTTCTACGCCTGCACGGCCTATGACAAAAAGAAGCCTGTAACCATCTCCAGCACTGCATGGGGCAAGGACGCGAAGAAGGCAATCAAGAAGATTGAGGAGAAGCTCGCCTACCCGATGCTGGTTAAGACCACGGGCGGCGCAATGCCCGCACCCGCAGCCGCGACCGCGCAAAACAAGAAAGAACTGGAGGCGGCGCTAACCCTGGCTGCCGGGCCAGAGCGCAAGCTGGTCGTCGAGCAGGTGAGCTGCAAATTTACGCGCGAAAATTTTGAAGCCAAGCCGAATCTGAATACGCCGGAAGCGCAGAACGCAGAAACGGAAGAAGAGTTCTGCGAAAATTGCGGACGGGTGATGGTGTTGCGCAATGGGCCGTTTGGTCAGTTCATGGCCTGCCCTGGCTACAACGAAGACCCGCCCTGCAAGACCATCCGCAAGCTGACGCAGAAGCAGCAGCAGAAGCCTGCGGTACCACTCAACGAGAATTGCCCCAAGTGTGGCATGCAACTGGTGCTGCGCACCGGGCAGTATGGCGAGTTTGTTTCGTGCAGCGGCTATCCCAAGTGCAAATACATTAAGCAGAACTTGACGGGCGTGACCTGCCCAACCTGCGGCAAGGGCGACATTGCGGAGCGCAAAGCGCGGCGTGGCAATCTCTTCTATGGATGCACGAACTATCCCAAGTGCGATTTCACGTCGAATTTTAAGCCGGTACCGCAACCTTGCCCTGAATGCGGCAGCGCATATTTGCTGGAGAAGACGCTGAAGTCCGGCGTGTATCTGATCTGCCCGAACAAGCAGAAGGCTGAGGAAGAGGAGAAGCCACGGCGTGGCAAGAAGGCGGCGCCTGTGTCAGACAAGCCAGCGGTCGCGTGCAATTATCAGGTGCGAACGGGCGATGCTCCGGTGGAAGAAGAGAAGGACGAAGCTGAAAAAGTGGGCGTGTAGGTATACTCCACCTGTCGCTAAGGACGCGAAAGGATGGGGAAATATAGTGTCCTCCATCGAACAAAGTGTCATTCTGAGGAGTCCGCAGTAGCGGGCGACGAAGAACCCAGAGAATCTTGGCTCCATAGTTTCCGCCAGTATTCTCTGGATTCTTCGCTTCGCTCAGAATGACGAATCTTGCGATCAAATACGAAAGGGAACAGGTTACGAATGGAAAGTCAGATTGCTACCGGCGCGGATGCGCAGTTAATTATGAAGCTCTACGATTTACGCCGCGAGACGGTGCTGCGTAAGGCGCGATATTGGGTCGTCTTTGAATTCCAGCCCAAGACGGCAGAGGAGTTTTTGGCGGTGCAGGCGGATGTGACATCCGAACACGCGGCCTGGCTGCGGCAGGTGCTGAGCTATTGGGAGATGGCGGCATCGTTTGTGGTGCATGGGGCGGTGAACTCCGACATGTATCTGGCTAGCAATGGCGAAGGAATTTTTATCTACGCGAAGTTTCAGCCCTTCGCCGCAGAAATCCAGGCCAAGGGCAATGGTCAGCGGTTCATGCGCCACACGGCAGAGATGGTGGAGAAGGTTCCGGGAGCGCAGGATCGGTATCAGATGATTACAAAGATGCTGCAAGCACGGCAAGCCGTAGCGGCAGAGAAAAAATAGGGATAGAAAATAACCAGAAAAAAATTCTATTTTTTTTGAAGGAAAACTCGCGGTGTAAGGGTTGCATCCCACTGGAATGGGCGTGGCAGTTTCGGGCGGCCATGCTGTAGAGAATTATTTCGGAAAAGTCGAAGGTCGGCCACCTTGCTAAGATGACGGGGACCGGCGTACAAATTTGGCAGCAGAAAAGCCTCCCCTCCAGGGAGCAGAAAAAATAAGGAGCCGATACATGAAGCGTTTCGCAATGGTTATAGCAATGGGTGGCATGGCCGTGATGACGGCCTTGCCGTCGCTGGCGACGGAGAGCAGCAGCAAGAGCCATACGATGTCTGGCTACATTAGCGACTCCATGTGTGGCGCCAAGCACATGGGTAGTGGCGCGGCCTGCGTCAAAAAGTGCATCTCCAAGGGAGAAAATCCTGTTTTTGTCGATGACAAAAAGAATGTCTGGGCCATCGACAATCCCAAGGCGGTTCCTGTCAGCGATGAGGGCGAGGCCGTCAATGTAACCATGACGATGGACGAAGCCAATAAGAGCATCCATGTCGAAAAGATCAAGAAGACGATGATGGCAAAAGTAAAAAGCGACATGTAATCTGGGATTCAGAGTGCCTGCCGGATGGCGGCATTCTCAAGATTCTGAAGAAATACACCCCGATCTGGACAGATGTGCAAACAATGGCATCTGTCTGGGTGGGGTGTATTTGTCTGCGATTTGGTTGCGACAGGGCCGCGATCTGGCTGAACCCCGTGCGCGGCGGTTTGGCACTTTACCCTTTCATCTGATAGTGTTAGCTTCGGGCTAGTAGTGGTAGCTCCGGGGGACGGGCCTGCATGGCGAAAGCAGTCTGGAACGGCAGAGTAGTTGCGGAGAGCGAAAAGACCCAAGTTGTTGAGGGGAATACCTATTTCCCGCTCGATTCCATCCAGCGCGAGTTTTTTCGTCCCAGTAGCACCATCTCCACCGACCCGGTTAAGGGTCAGGCGCGCTACTACACCGTCATTGTTGAGGGGCAGGAAAATCCCGACGCCGCCTGGTATTATCCCGATCCCAAGCCAGTCGCGCGCTCCATCAAGAACCACATCGCGTTTTGGCGCGGCATCGAAGTCGAAAAATAAATCGAAAAAATTGGAATCACTCCTCGCCTGATGGCATGGCGAGGGTACACTGGCTGCATTCCCCGCAGCCGGAGCGTTTTCCATCGCCACATCCACACAGACCGCGAGCCTTTCAGCCACAGCGCGTCGCTCCCCGCGCAAGCTGCGCCTGGTCGCTCTGGTAGCCACGACGTACTTTATGGTGTCGGGCGGTCCGTATGGGCTGGAAGACATCATCGGCCAGGCCGGATATCTGCGCGCGCTGGCGCTGCTGCTGGTCATCCCCATGTTTTGGAGCCTCCCCACGGCGTTGATGGTGGGCGAACTGGCCAGCGCGTTGCCCGAAGAGGGTGGCTTTTACATCTGGGTGCGTCGGGCGCTGGGGCCATTCTGGGGCTTTCAGGAGGCGTGGCTCTCGCTGGCAGCCAGCGTCTTCGACATGGCCATCTACCCGGCGCTGTTTGTGGCCTACCTGTCGCAGATGGAGCCAGCCTGGACGGCGGGCAGTCGCGGCCTGGTGTGGTCGCTGGCGTTAATTGTGGTGTGCGTGGGATGGAATCTGCGCAGTGCCCACTCAGTCGGGCAGGGTTCGGTGGGAATGTTTGCGCTGTTGTTGCTGCCGTTTCTGGGGCTGCTCGGCTTTGGATTGGCGCATCTCGTCACATCGCATACGGTGACTGAGATGGCCGCGCACTCTTTCTCTGCGCCGCTGGGCGGCAGCATGACGGCGGCGCTGCTGCTGACGCTGTGGAATTACATGGGCTGGGACAATGCCTCCACCATCGCCCGCGAGGTGGACAATCCGCAGCACAATTACACCCGCGCGATACTCTGGGCGGTCGTGGTGGTCGCGCTGAGCTATATAGTACCGGTGGCCATCGTCGCGTGGAGCGGCATTCCCGCGCAGACCTTCGTTACCGGAGCCTGGGTGCAGGCGGCGCGGCTGCTGGCTGGGCCGGTCTGCGGCCATGCTCTGGGAATCGCCGTGATGGCCGGGGGCGCGCTGACCTCGATCGCCATGTTCAACGCGCTGACGCTTTCGTATGCGCGCGTACCTGCGGCGCTGGCACACGATGGATATCTGCCGCCGATCTTTGCCCGCCACACGCGCACCGGCGTGCCCTGGGTTGCGGTGCTGGCCTGCGGCGCGGCCTGGGCGCTGGCGTTGGGATTCAGCCTGACGCGACTGCTGGAGTTGGATGTGCTGCTCTACGGACTCAGCCTGATTCTGGAATTTGTGGCGCTGGTGGCTCTGCGGATGCGCGAGCCAAAGCTGGCGCGACCCTTTCGCGTTCCCGGCGGAATGGGGATGGCGATTCTGCTGGGCATCTGCCCGACGGCGCTGATCGGGTTTGCCATTTATGCTGCGCGCGCGGATCGGCTGACGCAGAATCTGTCTGCATTGGAACTCGGCGTGGCGCTGATCGCTCTCGGCCCGGTGGTGTACGCGCTACGCAAGGGCAGGAGTAGCAAAGAATGAATGTCGATAGTGTTGAAGCAGTCCACGACAACAGCGCCGTCCGCTGCGAAGCGGACTCCTCAGAATGACTTGCCTTCTCATTTGCGAGGGTGTTTTATTTTTTTAGAATATGATTGAAACCAATAATGAACAGCCTTAGAAAACTACTGCTGACTCTATTGGTAATTGTCTTGGTTGTATTTGCCTATTGTCGATTCTACAAACGCCTTCCCTCAAGGAATTCTGCGGATGAATCTGGAACATTGGTCATGGTTGCGCGAACAAGATCCGTCGTGATCGTCAGCGTTGATTCCAAAATCAGTCTGTCTAAAGCTGATAACGAAAGAATTCAGTCAGAGGGCAGAGTGTTTATCTTGCATAAACTCACTGATGGCACACGCAAACTAGTTGATGTCGGAAAGAACAGCGCATGTGCTCTCACTGGTTCGCTTGGAGTTGATGCACCTGATCAACAAGGCAACATTTTAGATATCGCTACATCTCTCCGTGAATGGGTAAAAGCCCACCCAGACGAAGGAGCCTCCGAAGCCATGAATGACTTGTTGGCAACGGCGGCAGCCACATGGGATCGTGGAAATTATGTTCAGAACCCCCCTCTTCAAACGAATGAAAACAATCAAACCGTTCACCCTGACTTTATTACCGTACTGACGTGTGGGGATATCGTTGATGGACACCCAGTTATTGTAAGGGGAGAAACATATCTCAAACCCGACCTATCGGCTGGAACCAAAATTCTTGCTCCTGAACGGGGAGATATTCTGTATGTCGACGGGTCTGTGTCTACTAATCAACTTCGTACGATGGTGAACGATCCAACCAAGGTTCCGCTCACAGTAAGACCTGAAAACAAGTCGAGTATTCCTGGACTAGTCAAAATTTGCAAGGAAATTCAAGCTAACCGTCCCGCAATAAATGCGTTCGGAATTTCCCAAAAAGTGGCACGTTGGGGGATTGATAGTCAAAATAGCCAGTCGAATTCCCTGATAGATTCAATGTGGAATCTCTCGACAATCAGAGCCTTGTTTGTGCCTTTTTTCGAGACGGTTGAGCGCAATATAGACTACGCGGTTGGCCCACCGAATAATATGCGAATCATCTCGCAGTGCGGGCGACTTGCTGCTACCGTCGAAGACGATCCTTGGCCCACATGTTCCGACTCGCAACCTGTAAAGACTTCTGTACAGCAAAAGAAAAAATGATTATTTGATTCAGTATCCGAAGCCGGGTGCCCCAGGTCTCGATTTTTGAGATCTGGGATTTTTTGGCGGATGGATTTTTATTGTGCGAAAAAAGAGGGGAGCCGGATGGCTCCCCTCTTTATTAGCAGCGCGAAAATTTACGCGCCGACTGTAGCCGTTTCCTTGGCCTTGGGTGCGGTCTTTGCGACGCGATGCACGGCGTTATCCTTGACCGTGACCGGGTCGAGAAACTGCATTCCGGCGCGGAGGGTTTCGCCGACCGTTTCAATCGGGTGCTTGGCCTCCTGCAGGCGAGTTTCTTCAAACCATTTGCGGCCCGTGTTGTTTTCGTTGATCCAGTTCTTGGCGAAGGTGCCATCCTGAATGTCGGTCAACAGGCTCTTCATCGCCGCGCGGGTTTGATCGGTAACGATGCGCGGGCCGGCAATGTAGTCGCCATACTCGGCGGTCTCCGAGACGGAGTAGCGCATGTAGGCCAGGCCGCCGCGATACATCAGATCGACAATCAGCTTCAGCTCGTGCAGACACTCATAGTAGGCAACCTCCGGCTGATAGCCCGCGTTGACCAAGGTCTCAAAGGCAGCCTTGACCAGCGCGCTGGTGCCGCCACAGAGCACAGCCTGTTCGCCAAAGAGATCGGTCTCCGTCTCTTCTTTGAAGGTGGTTTCCAGAACTCCGGCGCGGGTGCAGCCAATGCCCTTGGCGTAGGAGAGTGCCTGCGCGAAGGCGTTGCCGCTGGCATCCTGCTCGACGGCGATCAGGCCGGGCGTGCCGCCGCCTTCAGTAAAGACCTCGCGAACGCGATGGCCCGGAGCCTTAGGTGCAATCATGCTCACGTCGATATCCTTGGGCGGGTCGATGGCGCGGAAGCGGATGTTGAAGCCATGCGCAAACATGAGCGTCTTGCCCTTGGTCATGTGCGGGGCGATGGATTCAGTGTAGATTTTTGCCGCGGTCTGGTCGGGCACGAGCACCATGACGACATCGGCCCATTGCGCCGCCTCCGACGGTGTTTTCACGGTGAGGCCAGCCTGCTGCGCGCGCGCGACGGACTTGCTGGTTGCAGGCAGGCCAATGCAAACCTCAACGCCAGAATCCTTCAGGTTGAGCGAGTGAGCGTGGCCCTGCGAGCCGTAGCCGATGATGGCTACCTTCTTCTTGCGGATCAAACCTAAGTCCGCGTCTGCGTCATAGTACGTCTTTGCCATTTGGATAGTCCTTCCGTGAATGAGTAAATTTATGCGAGATTTTCTTGTACTTCGTTTCCGGGAACTGTGTTTCCGGATGATGACTGTTTTGGTCTGCCTGCCAGCACCGACTCCGATGTCGCCGGAACCTCCCGGAGAGCGTCCAGAACGCGGCTGGTATGCTGGCCGCGTCGCATGGCCATGCGACCGGTACGAGCCATTTCTAAAATCTGATATTCGCTTTCGACCAGCACTTGCACCAATCCTTCAATCTTACTCGCGCTGCCGGTAATTTCCAGCATCAAGGATTCCGGCGCCAGATCGACAATGCGCGCGTGGAAGACCTTGGCCAGCTCAAAGAGATGGGCGCGCGTCTTGGGGCCAGCCGCTATTTTCACAATGGCCAGTTCGCGCACCACGGCGGAGTGGCGACCGACATCGTCCACTTCGAGCACATTCTCCAGCTTGTAGAGCGAGGCCATAATGCGGTGGGCGCGGTCCGCGGCAGCTTCAGCAACAATGGTCATGCGCGAGACGCCGCTGCGTTCGGATTCGCCGACGGTGAGCGACGTGATGTTGATGTTCAAACGCCGAAAGAGGGAGGCCACGCGAGTCAAAACTCCGGGCTTGTTTTCTACCAGCGCGACAAAGGTGTGCAGCATGGATGTGTCCTCTCCTGTAATTCCTACTTCATCTGTAAGTCGGAAATTCTGCTTGTGCGACTTATGCGTCCGATGCGGTTTCGACCAGCGGATTTTTCTGCTCGTTCTTCGGGCGACGAATCATCTCATGCAGCGCGGCACCGGCGGGCACCATCGGGTAGACGGAATCCTCCTGCTCCACGCGGAAGTCGATGAGGAATGCAGCATCGTGTTTGCGCGCGGCCTCGATGGCGGCGACGCCTTCAGGACGCTTCCGCGCCGTAGCTCCAGCAATGCCATGCGCGTCGGCCAGCTTCACAAAATCCGGGCTGAGCAGCGGCGTGCATTCGTAATTTTTTTCGTAGAAGCTCTCCTGCCACTGGCGCACCATGCCCAGATAGCCGTTGTTGATGACGGCGATGTTGACCTTGATCTTTTCCTGCGCAATGGTGGACAGCTCCGGGCTGGTCATCTGGAAGCCGCCGTCTCCTGCGATAACCCAGACTTCCTTTTCCGGGCAGGCGATTTTTGCGCCGATGGCAGCGGGCAGGGCGAAGCCCATCGTACCCGCGCCGCCAGAGGTGATGAGCGTGCGGGGATGGTCGTGCTTGTAGTACTGCGCCTCCCACATCTGATGCTGGCCCACATCGGTGGCGATGATGGCATTGCCGCCAGTCGCCTGCCACAGATCGTGCATCACATGTGCGGCGTAGAGATGGCCATCGTCGGGCAGGTTCTGGATGTCGCGCACCGCAGCGTCGCCCTTCATCGCGTCAATGGATTGCAGCCACTCGCTGCTGGCAACCTTGGGCAGTTCTGGCAACAGCGTATCCAGAACTTCTTTCAAGTCGCCGAGCAATGCAACATCGACGGCAACATTTTTTCCAATCTCCGCAGGGTCAATCTCGATGTGAATTTTCTTTGCATGGGGCGCGTAGGTTGCCAGTGATCCGGTGACGCGATCATCGAAGCGCATGCCGCAGGCGATCAATAGATCAGACTGCTGTATGGCCTGGTTGACCCAGCTTTCTCCGTGCATGCCCATCATGCCAAGGCTTAAAGGATGCGAGGCAGGGAAGGCTCCGAGGCCGAGCAGGGTAAGCGCGACAGGAATCTGCATCCGTTCGGCAAGCGAGCGGACCTGCTCCATTGCATTCGATTGCAGGATGCCGTGTCCGGCCAGAATGACCGGACGCTTGGCGGCGCGGAGCAACTCGACGGCATCGCGGATGGAGTTGGCATCGGCGTGCAACATGGGATGCGGACGATACGCAGCGGGCGCAGCGGCGGCAAAATCGAAGATGGCCGAGTTCTGCTGCGCGTCTTTGGTGATATCAACGAGCACCGGGCCGGGGCGACCGGACTTGGCGATCAGAAATGCCTCGCGAAGAACCGGAGCAATGTCTTCCGTGCGACTCACCAGAAAGTTGTGCTTGGTAATGGGCAGCGTGATGCCGGTGATGTCCACTTCCTGAAACGCATCGGTGCCGAGCACCTTGCTGCCAACCTGACCGGTGATACAGATGATCGGAATGGAATCCATCATCGCGTTGGCGATGCCCGTAACCATATTGGTCGCGCCGGGGCCAGAGGTGGCAACAGCCACGCCGACGCGGCCCGAAGCGCGTGCGTATCCATCGGCCATGTGGACGGCGCCTTGTTCGTGGCGCACCAGAATGTGGCGGATGGGAAATTTGCGCAGCGCATCGTAGGCGGGCAGAATCGCGCCGCCGGGATAGCCAAAGACATCGCGCACGCCCTCGCCGACCAGCGTGGCCCACAGGGTCTCGGCACCGGTCAGGCGCGTGGGATGACGGTACATCGCAGGGTCTGCTTGTTTCGCGTTGTCGGAGGTACTCATGGCAGGATTTCTCCGTCAGTTGGTGATGGCGCCGCGAGACGCTGAGGAGACGCGGTCAGCATATTTACGGAAAACACCGCGCGCATAGCGCGGCGCAGGAGCCTGCCAGTCTTTCATGCGGGCTGCCAGTTCGGCATCGCTCAACTCGACGCGCAGCTCGCGTTTGGGAATGTCGAAGACGATGATGTCGCCATCGCGCACAGCGGCAATCGGCCCGCCCTGTGCAGCTTCTGGCGAGACGTGGCCCGCCATCAGGCCGCGTGTTGCACCGGAGAAGCGGCCATCGGTCAGCAGCGCTACGGTCTCACTCAACTCTGGAATGCCTGCGATTGCAGCGGTGACGTGCAGCATCTCGCGCATACCGGGGCCGCCGCGTGGGCCTTCATAGCGAATCACCACAACATCGTTGGGCTTGATCTTCCCATTTTGCAGGGCTTCAAAGCTGGCCTCTTCCGTGTCAAAAACACGCGCTGGGCCGCGATGCGTTAGACGTTCGTGTCCAGCAACCTTGATTACGCAGCCTTCAGGGGTGAGATTGCCTTTCAGGATGACCAATCCGCCAGTCGCCTTCAGCGGCTTGTCGAGCGAGTAAATGACAACCTGTCCGGGTTTTTCTTCGGCCAGCGCGGCCTCTTCAGCCAGCGTGCGTCCAGAGACGTTCATCGTGCTGCCGTCAATTTTTTTGCCAGCAAGCAAACGCTGCGCGAGTAAGCGGCTGCCGCCTGCCTCCTGATAATCCGTGGCCACGTAGCGGCCACCGGGCTTCATATCGCAGAGCAGCGGAGTCTGGCGGCTGATGCGATCAAAGTCATCGACAGAAAGTTCAATGCCCGCTTCATGCGCGATAGCGATAAAGTGCAGGACAGCATTCGTCGATCCGCCAGAGGCGGCGACGCTGGCAATAGCATTTTCAAGCGATGCCCGCGTGATGATCTTCGACGGGCGCAAATCGTTTTTCGCCAGTTCAATCACCAGCGCACCGGCAGCTCGCGAGGCTTTGCCTTTTTCTGGCGAGAGCGCAGGCACGCCGGTCAGGCCAATGGGGGAGATGCCAAGAAATTCGCAGGCCATCGCCATCGTGTTGGCGGTGAACTGGCCGCCGCAGGCTCCGGCACCGGGACAGGCGTGGTTCTCCACGGCTTCCAGTTCCGCGTCGTCGATCTTTCCAGCAGCGTAGGAGCCTTGCGCTTCAAATACATCCTGAATGGTAAGGTCTTTGCCGTGCAGATGGCCGGGCGCAATGGAACCGCCGTAGAGCATCAGCGAGGGAATGTCGAGACGAGCCAGCGCCATGACTGTGCCGGGCAAATTTTTATCGCAGCCCGCGATGGCAACCAGGCCGTCAAAAAGATTGCCGCGCGCGACCAGTTCTACGGAGTCAGCAATGACTTCGCGGCTGATAAGCGAGGCCTTCATGCCCTGCGTGCCCATCGTGATGCCGTCGGAGATGGTGATGGTGTTGAACTCCATCGGCGTGCCGCCTGCATCGCGAATGCCTTGCTTTACCGCCTCGGAGATAACGCGCAGATGGAAGTTGCAGGGGCCAATCTCCGTCCAGGTGTTGGCAATGCCGATGATGGGCTTGGCCAGATCTTCGCGCGTGTAGCCGACGGCGTGGAGCATGGCGCGAGCCGCAGCGCGTTTGGGGCCTTCGGTCAGCGGGATGCTGTTGTGCTTCGGATTGTGCGTGCCGTTCTTTTTTTGATCGCTCATGCGCGTGATCCTGTCGTTGTAGTTGCGGAACGAGGCGCAACCCAGAAGGCAGCATCGTGCTGCTTCTCGAAGGTGTCGAGCGCAGCGGCGTGGCGCAGCGTCAGGTCAATATCGTCCAGACCTTCCAGCAGGCAGTAACGGCGGAATTCGTCGATTTGGAAGCTCTGCAAAAATCCCTGATTGTCGCGCACGGTTTGATCTTCCAGCGAGACAGTAAGCTGATAGCCGGGCTTCTTCGCGCGCTCCATCAATGTGGCGACCTGTTCGTCGGCGAGCACGACCAGCACGATGCCATTCTTGCCTGCGTTCGAGAAAAAGATATCTGCGAAGGCAGGCGCGATGACGCAGCGAAAGCCAAAGTTGGAGAGCGCCCATGCCGCGTGCTCGCGGGACGATCCGCAGCCGAAGTTGCGTCCGGCCAGCAGAATCTGCGCGTCCTTATATTGCGGCTGGTTCAGGACGAAGTTCGCGTCCGGGGAACCATCGGCCTTGCGGCGCCAGTCGAAGAAAAGAAAATCTCCATACCCGGTGCGCTCTATGCGCTTCAAAAACTGCTTTGGAATAATCTGATCCGTATCGACATTAACGCGGTCGAGCGGGGCTGCCAGCGACGTAAGTGTGCGAAATGGCTGCATGGCTATTTACGAAACTCCCAATTGCGAACATCGGTAAAGTGGCCAGCAACGGCTGCGGCTGCGGCCATAGCTGGGCTGACAAGATGCGTGCGTCCGCCACGACCCTGGCGGCCTTCAAAGTTGCGATTGCTGGTGGATGCGCAGCGTTCGCCCGGCTGCAAAATATCCGGGTTCATGCCCAGGCACATGGAGCAGCCCGGTTCGCGCCACTCAAAGCCCGCATTGCGGAAGATGGCATCCAGACCTTCGCGCTCGGCCTCTTCTTTGACGAGTTGCGAGCCGGGAACCACCATCGCGTGGACGTGCGTGCTGACCTTGTAGCCAGTGACGACCTTGGCCGCCGCGCGCAGATCTTCAATACGGCCATTGGTGCAGGAGCCGATAAAGACGCGATCAATCGGAATCGCTTCGATCTGCGTGCCCGGTTTCAAATCCATATATTCCAGAGCGCGTTCACAGGCTCGACGATCGGTTTCCGTTGTCGAGGCCGTCGGATCGGGAACGCTGCCGGTAATGGGAACAACCATGCCGGGGTTGGTGCCCCAGGAAACGTAGGGTGTCAACTCGCTAGCGTGAATGACTAACTCGCGATCAAATATTGCATCGGCGTCGGAGGAGAGCTTGCTCCACTCGGCGACGGCCTGCTCCCACGCCTTGCCCTGGGGCGCATTCGGGCGACCCTTCAAATACGCGAAGGTCGTGGCATCGGGCGCGATCATTCCGGCGCGCGCGCCGGCTTCGATGCTCATATTGCAGAGGGTCATGCGGCCTTCCATAGAAAGCGAACGAATGGCCGAGCCAGCATACTCGATGACGTAGCCGGCGGCACCGTCGGTGCCGATGCGGCCAATGATGCCGAGCGCGACATCCTTGGCGGTGACGGCAGGCGGCAAGGCACCTTCCACCAAAATGCGAAAGGACTTTGCACGCGATTGTTGCAGGCACTGCGTGGCCAGAACATGCTCCACTTCGCTGGTGCCGATACCAAAGGCCAGCGCGCCAAAAGCTCCATGCGTGCTGGTGTGGCTGTCGCCGCAGACGATGGTCATGCCGGGCTTGGTGAATCCCTGCTCTGGCCCGATGACGTGAACAATGCCCTGCTTGGGCGATTGCACGTCGTACAGCTCAATGCCGAATTCCTGACAGTTATTGCGCAGTGTCGCCACTTGTTTTGAGGCAATCGCATCGGCAATTACCAGACGATCCTGAACATTGCTGGTGGGAACGTTGTGATCAACGGTGGCCAGGCAGCGGTCAGGGCGGCGAACCTTGCGGCCCGTCAGGCGCAGACCTTCAAAGGCCTGCGGCGAGGTGACCTCATGCAGCAGGTGCAGGTCAATGTAGAGCAACGCTGGTTCGCCCGCGGGTTCGGCCACCAGATGCGCGTCCCAGATTTTCTCGAAGAGTGTTTTTGCTTGTGTCGTCATAGATTTTTTAATTTCACTTAAACTGCGGTGTTGTTCGTTTCAGGGACTTCTGAGACCATTGAGAACTTCCACGAAGCAAACACCGTCTGGATTCTTCACTCCGCTGCGCTTCGTTCAGAATGACTCCGTTTCATGTCTAGCGATGCAGCCACGCTATACAGCGTGCATAGCCTGCTTGCGATTGAAGATTGCATGTAGCGCGTCAAAAACCAGCTTGCCCATCTCCTGCGTGCTGACGATGTGCTGGCCCGATTGTTGCCCGGCCTCTCCACTGCGAGCGATGTCTGCGGTGCGATGACCCTGGCTGAGCACGTTGTTGACAGCGTTTTCGACGGCCACAGCATCCTGCTCCAGACCAGCCGAGTGGCGCAGCAGCATGGCCGCAGTCAAAATCGCGCCCAGCGGATTAGCCTTGCCGGTGCCCGCGATATCAGGGGCCGAGCCATGAACCGGCTCATACAGATTGACCTTGCCGCCGACGGTGGCCGAGGGCAACATGCCCAGCGATCCGGTGATGACGGCAGCTTCATCGGTAAGAATGTCGCCGAAGAGATTCTCGGCGAGCACGACATCAAAGTTGCGCGGTGTGTTCATCAGGTGCATGGCGCAGGCATCGACATACTGGTGCTCCAGCGTCACGTCAGGATATTGAGCAGCAACTTCCGTGACAGCGGCACGCCAGAGCTGCGAGACTTCCAGCACGTTGGCCTTGTCCACGGAGGTAACTTTTTTGCGGCGCTTGCGAGCCTGCTCAAACGCAACGTGGGCGACGCGCAGCACCTCTTCGCGGGTGTAATACATGGTATTGAGCGCTACGCCGGTGTCCTTGTTCCAGGAGCGCGGCGAACCAAAGTAGAGGCCGCTGAGCAGTTCACGGACAAATAAAATGTTCGCGCCTTCGGTAACCTCCGGGCGCAAGGGCGAGTTGCCCGCCAGCGCCGGGTAGGCAATCGACGGGCGAAGATTGGCAAATCCGCCAAGGGCCTGACGCAGTTGCAGCAAGCCCGCTTCGGGGCGCTTGTCCGGGGGCAGAGCATTGAACTCGTTGCCGCCAACGGCGCCAAGCAGGACGGCATCACTGGCCAGTGCAGCATCCAGCGTCGCCACCGGCAGCGGCGAGCCATGTTGCTTGATTGCCACGCCGCCGATGGGCATATCGGTGAACGTAAATTGGTGGCCGTTCAGTTCTGCCACTGTGCGGAGAATGTTGACCGCCTCGCGTGTGACCTCTGGCCCGATGCCGTCGCCTGCGACTACTGTGACCTTCAATTGCATGATCCAACCCTCAATCGTTTTCTGTGTGAAATGGTTGCGACATCAAGGAGACTGTCGCCGGATGTTGGTTTACGGTTGCTGCGCCGGAATCGGTGTCGATGCCGCCAGCAGCGCGAGCAAATCCTGATCGTAGACAGCCTTTTTCCGATCTGCCAAGTGAATAAAGCGCTGATAGATGGCATCTAGTTCGTCGTGATCCAGCGCGTGGCCCAGTTCTGTCAGGCGATGCGCCAGCGCGTGTCGGCCCGAATGCTTGCCCAGCACCATGCGATTGCCCGGAACACCCACGGCAGCGGGCGTGATGATCTCGTAGCACAGTGGATTGGACAACATGCCGTGCTGGTGGATGCCCGCCTCATGCGCAAAAGCGTTGCTGCCCACAATCGCTTTGTTGGGCGAGGGGCCATAGCTGATGGTGCGGCTGAGCAACTGGCTGGTCGGGTACAACTGATCCAGCACCAGATTATGTTCGTAGGGCAACTTGTCGCCGCGTACATGGATGGCAGCGGCAATCTCTTCGAGCGCGGCGTTCCCGGCGCGTTCGCCAATGCCGTTGATGGTGCATTCCACCTGGCGCGCTCCGGCTTCGAGGGCGGCCAGACTGTTGGCGACCGCAAGGCCCAGATCGTCATGACAATGGCAGGAGAGAATCACATTCTCCATGCCCGGCACGCTCTGGCGCAACAGGCGAAACAGCGCCGCATACTCCTGCGGAATGGTGTAGCCGACGGTATCAGGAAGATTGATGACGGTGGCTCCGGCTGCGACGGCAACGCCGACGATTTTGCAAAGAAAATCGGGGTCAGTGCGCGTCGCGTCTTCAGGAGAAAATTCCACGGTATGGACGTGCTGGCTGGCCAGACGAACTGCCGCGTCGGCCTGTTCCAGCGCCTGCTCGCGGCTGATCTTCAGCTTGTACTGCAAATGAATATCCGAGCTGGCAAGAAAGATGTGAATGCGCGAACTGCGCGCCGGTTCTAGAGCGCGTGCGGCGGTCTCGATGTCCTCCTGCTTGGCGCGCGCAAGGCTGGCAATCTGTGGCCCGCGCACCTCGCGGGCAATCAACTCCACGGCGGCAAAGTCGCCCTCAGAGGCAATGGCAAAGCCAGCCTCCATCACATCAACGCCCAGGGTTTCCAGTTGCCGGGCCATGCGCAGTTTTTCCGTGGTGTGCATACTGCATCCCGGCGATTGCTCGCCGTCGCGCAGCGTCGTGTCGAAAAATTGGATGCGTTCCTGACCCATGCAATGGTTCCTGTCGGAGTTTCTGTTTGTATAGGGATACGTGCTGTATCCCCGGCTGCTTCTATTAAATTACCATAAGATTGTCTTATGGGATATCATTTCACTATTAAAAATAGTTATCCGATTCGATTTACTTCTCGGTAAGAAAGGGAATGCCTTATGGATATGTTTCAGTTGGAAACCTTTCTCGCTGTGGCCGAGGAGCGCAGCTTCTCCCGCGCTGCTGTCCGGCTGCATCGCAGCCAGCCTGCGATCAGCCAGGTCATCCGTAAATTGGAGAGGGAACTGGGCGAGGTGGTCTTTGACCGCGCCTCGCGGGATGCGACGCTGACCTCTGCCGGGGAGGTGCTGCGCGATTACGCGCAGAAATTATTAAATCTGCGCGGCGAGGCCCGGGGCGCGCTGGCGGAGTTGCGTTCCTTACAGCGAGGCAATCTAAATCTGGCCGCCAATGAATACACCTGCCTGTACCTGTTGCCGGTGGTGGATGCTTTTCGCCGCCTTTCGCCGCAGATCAAGGTGATGGTGCAGCGTTCGCTGGCCAGTCGTATGGCCGATCAGGTGTTGTCGCACGCGGTGGAGTGCGGCATTGTTTCCTATAAGCCTGACGATCCGCAGGTGCGGTCGATTGTGGTGTATCGCGACGATCTGGTCTTTACCATGCACCCGAAGCATCCGCTCGCTAAAGCCAGCGAGATTTCCATCCATCAACTGGGCGCGGAGAATTTTGTGGCGCACAACATTCCGTCTCCTTTGCGGCAAAAAGTTTTGCAGGCCTTCCGACGGCATCGCACGCCCCTGAATATGGATGTGGAGTTGCCCAGCATGGAGGCCATCAAGCGCTTTGTGGCGATGGGCAATGGCGTGGCGCTGCTGCCGGGTTTGTCGGTGGAGCGCGAGCTGAAGAGCGGAGAACTGGTGCAGGTGCGCGTGCCGGAGTTGCAGTTTGAACGGCGGCTGCGGCTGGTCTATCGTAGGCACGCCAATCTCTCCCATGCGGCGCTGGCCTTTTTGAAGGTGGTGGAATCGATGGCCACCGAACGCGGCGACCCTTTTTATTTTCAGCCGGAGCGCGGCGCTTGATTTCCTTCCGGGTCGCCCTCCCGCGCAAGCGATTCGACAGGTACAATTAGGGCAGTTAAGGATTCAGAGCCAGGTAGGTATTTTTGCGTCCGATTTGTTTGCGGCAGAGTACGCGGCGAATCTGGCGGATGAGGGGTTCATTTGCGAATGAAGAAGTTGGTTTTTTTTCTGGGGTTGTTGCCCCTGCTGGCCGCAACCGGTTTTGCTCAAAGCAGACAAGATATCAGCATGAGTTTCGTCGGCACGCTCCAGCCCGTTATCACGGGCAACGACGTTACGCAGTCGTCGACCATTGGCATTGGAGATTTGATTGAATATCGGTTCATGCTGAATCCCAGCAATGCGCTCGAAGCCAACTATGAGTACAGCCAGTTTACGCAGAAATATGCTACCAGCTTTGCGAACGCGCGTATTCATAGCCGCTACCAGGAAATGTCGTTTGAATATGTGCATAATTTCGCCTTCAAAAAAATCAATCCATTTGTAGCCGGTGGTGTGGGGCTGTTTCTCTACAATCCCATTGATGACACGCATACGACGACCATTGGAGCCACAAAAGGCTCCAATATTGGGGAGTTGTTTGGCGGCGGCATTGCCTATGAGCTAAGTCCAAGCTGGGATTTACGCGTGGAGTATCGCGGAACCATTGTCAAGGATTACGACTTTGGGATGAAGATTTACAGCACGAATCGCTATTACGTGATCAATCAGCCAGCGATTGGCTTTGCCTATCACTTCTAGTTGAATTCAGATTGCGCACCCGGCGGAATTTGGGCTGCCGGTGCTGGCACGCAGATTTATGGAGCAGGGGTTCACTACCGAATGAAGAAGTTGTTTTTTTTACTCTGTTTGTTGCCGATGCTGGCCGCCTTCGGTCGGGCGCAGGAGATGCGCCAGGATGTGAGCCTCAGCTTTATGGGCACCATCCAGCAGTATGTCGAGGGCGGAAGCCCGAATCAAGTTCGCGCCAAGGCCACGCTGGGCGCGGGAATGCTGCTCAGCTATCGCTTCCAACTGACACCGAATGGTGCGGTAGAGGCCAACTATTCTTACTCGCGCTACACCGAAAAATTTACTGACAGCATACAAAATGCGCGCATACTGACCTCCATACAGGAGGCGACCTTTGCTTACGTTCGCACCATCCCGTTCAAAAAGTTCAATCCATTTGCTGAAGTCGGCGGCGGCGTGCTGTTTTTCTCGCCGCTGGGTGGCATCAAGACGACCAGTTATGACACCGAGCAAACGGAGTCGCTTGTCGGGATATTTGGCGGGGGCATTGCCTATCAGTTGAGCCCAAGCTGGGATCTGCGGATGGCCTATCGTGGGTACATCGCTTCGCCGCAGACTTTTGGACTCAAGCAATTCAGCACTGGCCGCGAGGAGATTATTTCCCAGCCGTCCATTGGATTTGCTTACCACTTTTAGCTGACGTTTCGGTTTCTGAAAATGCAAAGCCCGCGAACTCTTCGCGGGCTTTGCTTTGTTTTCCGCAAGAACGTTACGTAATGTCTTCCGTATCAAAGGCTGGCTTGCGCGCGGGTTGCGCAGTGGATTCGCCCAGCAAGTTGCGGACGACCTCCTCGATGCTGGCCTGCGAGTCTACGGCAACGGCCATCTGCGCGGGCTGGTCGGAGCGATCCAGCTTCTCCAGCAGCACCACGGCGTGGGCAATGGCAACGTGATCCTGATCCAGTCCTTCGGGGGTCTTGGCCTTGATGCTGACATCGCGCGGCTCCAGATGCAGCAGCGTGGCGACACTCTCGCGCAGCTTTTCGGCGATGGGGCCAATCTTGGGCGCGGCCAGCACCAGCGTCGTATCGACATTGGCGATGGTGTAGCCCGCGTGGCGAATCTCCTCCAGCGCCGTAGCCAGAAAAATGGCGGAGTTGGCATTCTTCCAGCGCGGATCGCCCGGCGGAAAAAAGCTGCCAATATCGCCCGCGGCCACAGCGCCCAGCAGCGCGTCGGTAATGGCGTGCAGCAGCACGTCGCCGTCGGAGTGGCCGGCCAG
>OLLR01000022.1_pt1 | contig 66149 bp, 53 predicted proteins | sample 1604601 | NCBI WGS metagenome assembly OLLR01 (sample SAMEA104055725, study PRJEB20765) | soil metagenome | biome: Arctic tundra; feature: Polygonal ground; material: soil | place: USA | collected 2011-09 | depth 0-0.5 m | reverse complement strand
CCGGCCATGCCGAGAATGCTGGCGGGTAAAAAATAGGCTTGCAGCGTGGCGCGAAATTGCTGGGCCGACCAGCGGCGCAGCGAGCCATAGAGCACCAGCGGCGGCCCATTCATCCCAAAGGCGCCGCCCATCACTCCGGCAAAAAATCCAAAGACAATCAGCCAGCGCCGAGGCTCCTGCGGGGGCGGTTGATTCTGCGGTTGCGCGGGCGGAGTTTTTCTCGTGAGCGCATACGCGGCAAAGGCCAGAATCGCGAGGGCAAGCGCGGCTTTGATGGCGCGAGGATGGCCGTGTTGCAGCAGCAGAATTCCGCAGGGGATGCCAAAAACCGTGGAGCCAATCAGCCAGCCTGCGCTGCGCAGATGGATATGCTTCCAATCTTGCGCGACGACGATGGCCGCGATGGTGATGGACACCAGCACGGCCAGCGGCGCGGCGACCGTTACCGGGAGGCAAAGCGCGAGCAGCGGGACGGCAACCAGCGCCTCGCCAAAGCCAAAGGTGGAGCGCACCAGCGTGGCCAGAAACAGGATGAGCAGGATGGGGAAGATTTCGGTAGGGATTGCGCTCTCCTGCTGCGGAATGGCTCCGCTGTGTGATCCGATAGGCTGACGGGGAATTCGGTTGGTTTCTGAATTTTATCAGTGGAAGAGCAGTGGAAGGATTGTGTCCGTGGAAGGTAGGTTCGGGTGCCCCATCCTTGGCGCAGCCAAGGGTGGGAACAAGGAAGGGGCATGGATCAAAATGACATATTCTTATCGTGACCTGCCGCTGACCGATCCCACCCTTCGCAAACGAGGCGAAGGATGGGGCACCCGGCCACTCGCCCGCTGCAAGTCCACGTTCACAGATAAAGAACGCGCCATAGAAAATGCGTCATTCTGAACGAGCGCAGCGGAGTGAAGAATCCAGAAGGTACTCGCTTCGTCGATGCAGCCAGTATTGTCTGAATTCTTCTCTGCGGGTGGTCGCGTGGCGACCGCCCTTCGCTCAGAATGACTCTCTCGGGGGTGTGTGCGGTAATGTTTCCCCCACTCAACCAAAACGCGGCTTGAATAGGGCGCCCGGCGGATTTTTCGTCTTCCTTAAAAAATGGCTACATCCGTTTAAATGCTTGCCACTCGATCCAATATGAGATTGCAAGCATCTCGGAACTTTGGCTGCATTGTTTTCCTTAGGGAAATGCAATTGGGTGCTTTAGCTGGATCAGTCTTGGTGTTATTAGACCAAAACTTCTTTTCGGTCTGTTGCATTCCTGCTGTAGAGAGTTCAAAGTATCCGGTTAAGATATTTAGCTTAATGTCTGCACTACTTATCTGCCGGTACGCCGATTGAAACAAATTCGTGCCGAACATCTGCCCTGCCAGATAGCCCCCTTTCAATATGATTACCCTTTTATCCGTGCAGATTAAACCCTCTGTGAAGAGTCCCTTGATTTTCAGCAGTACGGTTTCGGAGGGCATGAGTGTTTGCGCCAGGGCCTTTTCCAGCTTTTGCGGCAGAGTCTCTATCAGATGCTGCTCGGTCGATTGTGCGGTTGGCCTTGCAGCCGGGTCAGCATGGCTTGCAGCGCCGCACTCGGGGCAAAATTTGGGAGATCCGGGAAGATTTGTGCCACAACTAGAGCAAAACATGTCAAGAAGTATACACTTATAGGCTGCTATTGAGGAGATTCGGCATGAATCCTGGAGCGTGGGATGATCCTGACACAAGCCCGTTCGATGACGTGACCACGGATCGTAAAAAAATTGAGAACGGCAGGGCGGTGCCTTGCCGAATTTGTGAGGAGGCTTTTAGAAGACTTCGGCTAACATTTCGTTACTGCGCGGAATGCGGTAGGGGTTTTTGTGAGGGCGAACACGGGAACTTTGCCGGGACAAAAAGAGGAAGATGCGTGCGCTGTGGTCCAGGCGCTTAATTCGGGGTTGTCGCAGGGCAACAGTCGATTTGCATTTTTGTGGCCACATCCTGCATAATGGACGGAAGCGTCCCTACGTCCAGCAATGGACTGGGTGAACGCCAAACATACCACGGCCGGACGGCTGCTCCGAAACAGAAGTTGAAGACAAGCAACGGGAAGTAAGCAACAGGGAGCGGTTCAGCGGAAAAAAGCGCTGCAAGGTCCGCGCGGTGGGAGACAGAGGAAGTATGTCGAGAAAAGAAGGAAAGAATATTGCGAAGGCGCGTGCCCAGATGCAGCCGCGTCCCTACCTGCTGACCGAAGCCGTTCCGCTTCTGCAAAAAGTCAAGTACGCCAAGTTTGATGAGACCGTCGATCTGACGCTGCGCCTGGGCGTTGATCCGAAGCACGCCGACCAGATGGTGCGCGGTACGGTTGTGTTGCCGCACGGACTGGGCAAGACCAAGCGCGTGGCCGTGATTGCCTCCGGCGAAAAAGTACGCGAGGCCGAAGCTGCTGGCGCCGACATTGTTGGCGGCGAAGAGCTGGTCGAGAAGATTCAGAAGGAAAGCTGGACGGATTTTGACGCGCTGATTGCGACGCCGGATATGATGCGCTCGGTCGGTCGTCTGGGTAAGGTGCTTGGCCCGCGCGGTCTGATGCCGAATCCAAAGACGGGAACCGTGACCACCGATGTCGCCTCCGCCATTCGTGAGATCAAGGCCGGTAAGGTGGAGTTCCGCACCGACAAGACCGCGCTGGTGCATGTTCCGGTGGGCAAGCTCTCCTTTTCCGCAGAGAAGCTGATTGACAATGCGATGACGGTAATCACCAGCGTGCTGAAGGCCAAGCCCTCGGCAGCCAAGGGAAAATACGTCAAGGGCATGACGCTTAGCTCGACGATGGGGCCGGGCATTGCGCTCGATCACGCCGTGGTTGACCTTGCCGGTAAGGTCTAGCTGTAAGGTCTGGGATTTCGTCACCCGCTGAGCTGGGTAAAGATCGCGCCCGTATGTGGCGCAGAACGTACAAGCGTACTGACATCAGTACAAAAGGATTAGAAGCATTATGGCACTGACAAAAGCCAAAAAAGCAGAAAAAGTCGAGGCGCTGACCAAGGAGTTGGCAGGCTCGACGACGGCCATCATCGGCACGTTCGCGAAGCTGACCGTATCGCAGGATTTTGAGTTGCGCACCGTAATTCGCAACGCGGGCGGCAAGTATCGCGTCGTCAAAAACAAGCTGGCTGCACGCGCCTCCAAAGGCAGCAAGGTGGAAGCGGCCTTGCAGGGATTGAAGGGTGTTTCTTCGGTCGCCTACACGAGCGGCGATCCGGTTGTCTTGACCAAGGCGATTTCGACCTGGGTGAAAGACAATGCGGAGTTCACCTTCAAGCTGGCCATTGTGGATGGCAAGGTGCTCAACGTTGCGGAGATTCAGCAACTGGCGACGTTGCCGGGCCGCGATGAACTCTTCTCGAAGCTATTGTTCCTGATCAGCGCACCGGCGCAGCGTCTGGCGACGGTCATCAACGCCACGGGCCGCGATATGGCTGTGGTGCTGGGCCAGGGAGTCGAAAAGGGCAAGTTTTCCGAGGCTGTCGCGTCGTAATTGGACGCGCGAAAATTCAAGTTCTGCTGTCTCTCTTCGGGGTGCTTGTCTGGGCACAACGGAACCTGATGGAGACGGCGATTCGGAGCCAGATGGCTGCCGGATAGTTTTAGGGCAATGCAAATTTTGATCGAAAAAAATTGGAGAAGAACATGGCAGATTTACAGGTACTGGAAGAGCAGATTGTTGGGTTGACCTTGCTGGATGCGGCGGCCCTGGTGAAGAAGCTCGAAGAGCGTTTGGGCGTTTCAGCAGCAGCAGCAGCTCCGGTGATGGTTGCCGGTGGCGGCGCAGGCGCAGCGGCCGTGGCCGAAGAGCAGACGGAGTTTACCGTCATCCTGAAGGATGCGGGCGCGAATAAGATCAACACCATCAAGGTGGTGCGCGAAGTCACGGCCCTGGGCTTGAAGGAAGCCAAGGATCTGGTCGATGGCGCGCCGAAGACCGTCAAGGAAGGCATCACCAAGGAAGAAGCCGAGACGATCAAGAAGAAGTTCGCCGATGCAGGCGCGGCCGTCGAGGTCAAGTAAGGTCGATTTGCTTGTCGGGCGAATCTGCGCTAGCCTGTATATGGGTCAGTTTGCGGTTCGCCCGCAGGGTTCAGGCCGGGTGTTCGGAGGTTCGAAGGTTTGTCAGTTCGAGACTGCGAATGCACAATGCCCAGCGAAAGCCGGGCCAGACGCGCGAATGTAGGCGGAAATCAAAATTCACTTTTCTAAACAGTGCACAATCGGGTTGTGACGCTCGCGGGACGATATGTCTCCTGCGGGTGTTTTGCTGTCTCGAATTGTTTTGCTGCACAGGATAAAGGGTTTGATGTTGCCAGCGTTGTTTGTTGATTCGGCTGAGGGCGCTGCACAGGGGCAAAGAGGTTTGGAGCGGCTCAAAAGAGACGCCCACAACCCAAGGCTCCCATGACAAAAGATTTGGCGGACAGTCATCCATCGTAACCGGGTGACAGGCTGTTCGCGATTGCTGCGGGGGATGATCCCGCAGTCCAAGCTGCAAGGCACACGAGCCAAGGCACCACGAGCCAGGAGTAAACATGCCGAACGAGAAACGCGCGATTCGCAGCCGACTCGATTTTTCGAAGATTCCGACAGAAATCCAGATTCCCAACCTTATCGAAGTGCAGCGCCGCTCGTATGAGCGTTTTTTGCAGATGGATAAGCTGCCCACGGAGCGGGATGACATGGGTCTGCAATCCGTGTTTGCTTCGGTGTTGCCGATCTCGGATTTCCGCAATCTCTCGCAACTCGATTTTGTTGAGTACAGTATCGGAAACTGGGAGTGCAAATGCGGCCACCTGAAGGGGCTGCATCACCTGCGCACCACCTGCGTCAGTTGCGGCGCGATGGTCATTACTGATCCGTTCCATCCCGGCGAAGTGCTGTGCGAAAAGTGCGGCACCTATAACGAGAACACGCCTGATTTCTGCAACAAGTGCGGCGATCCTGTGGGCCTGCAACTGAAGTACGACCAGAGCGAGTGCGAAGAGCGCAGCATGACCTACTCTGCGCCGCTGAAGGTCACGATTCGCCTGACCATCTATGACAAAGACCCGGAGACGGGGGCCAAGACCATCCGCGACATGAAGGAGCAGGAGGTCTTTTTTGGCGACATTCCTTTGATGACGCAGAATGGAACCTTTCTCGTCAATGGAACCGAGCGCGTCATCGTCAGCCAGTTGCATCGCTCGCCCGGCGTCTTTTTCGAGACGGCGAGCAATCGCACCTATTTTCTGGGCAAGATTATTCCCTATCGCGGTTCGTGGGTGGAGTTTGAGTACGACCAGAAGAACACGCTCTATGTCCGCATTGATCGCAAGCGCAAGTTTCTGGGCACGGTCTTTTTGCGCGCATTGGGTTTGAAGTCGGACGAAGAGATTCTCAAGACCTTCTACACCGTCGATACCATTGTGCCGAAGGCTGGCAAGCTGCTGTGGGCCATTGACCCCAGCGGCGAGAAGCACACGCATCTGCAAGGGGCGAAACCCGCGCACGCAGTCACGGTGAAGGGTGAGGAGATTGCTCACTCCGGGCGCAAGATTACGGCCAGCATGTTGAAGGCGCTGCGCGCAGCCAAGATTACAGAAGTTGAAGTGGAAGCCTCGGAGCTGGATGGCGCGGTAACGGCTGCGGACGTGATTGACACGACGACCGGCGAGCTACTGCTGGATGCCAATCAGGAACTGACGAAAGAGAAGCTTTCGCAGATTCTGGAGAGCAGCGTGGCCTCGGTCGAGGTCTTCTTCCCGGAGCGCGACGACGTAGGCAACATCATCTCGCACACGCTGCGCCGCGACACGGTACGCAAGCCGGAAGAGGCGCTGATTGAAATCTACCGTAAGCTGCGTCCCGGCGATCCGCCGACCCTGGACACGGCCACGTCGCTGTTTGAAGGCATGTTCTTCGATCCGCGCAAGTACGATTTCTCGCGCGTAGGCCGGTTGAAGTTCAACATTAAAATTTACGATCAGCAGGATGTTACGTCGCTGGATCGGCGCACGCTGACCTCCGAGGATTTCTACGCTACCATTCGCTACCTGTTGAAGCTGCGTCGCAATATCGGCGCGGTGGACGATATCGATCACCTGGGCAATCGCCGCGTGCGCGCGGTTGGTGAGTTGATGGAGAACCAGTTCCGCATTGGACTGGTGCGCATGGAGCGCGCCATCAAGGAAAAGATGAGCGTGTATCCCGACATGTCGACAGCGATGCCGCATGATCTGATTAACGCCAAGCCCGTGATGGCGGCCATTCGCGAGTTCTTCGGTAGCAGCCAGCTTTCACAGTTCATGGATCAGACCAACCCGTTGTCGGAGATTACGCACAAGCGGCGCCTCTCCGCCCTTGGGCCGGGCGGCTTGAGCCGCGAACGCGCGGGCTTTGAAGTTCGCGACGTGCATCCAACGCACTACGGACGCATCTGCCCGATTGAGACGCCGGAAGGCCCAAACATCGGCCTGATCTCGTCGCTCTCCTGCTTTGCGCGGATCAACGAGTATGGCTTTATCGAATCGCCGTATCGTCGCGTGCGCGATTCTCGCGTGCTGGATTACGTGCAGGTGACCAATGCTGGCGACAGCGGCCTGCGCGTGGGAGATCATCTGGAAAAGGAAGAAGCTCGCAAGAAGAATGCGCAGCTTGTGAAAGAAAAGAAGCGTCCGATGGAGCTGGCTCCATTCAGCTTCTATCTGTCGGCATGGGAAGAAGACAAGCACACCATCGCGCAGGCCAATGTTGAGCTGGACGAAAAGCTGAACATCATCAACGATCTGGTGAATGCTCGTCGCCAGGGAAATTTTGTTCTGGTCAATCGCAGCGAAGTGGACTATGTGGATGTCAGCCCGAAGCAGTTGGTTTCGGTGGCGGCCTCCCTGGTTCCGTTCCTGGAGCATGATGACGCGAATCGCGCGCTGATGGGCGCCAATATGCAGCGCCAGTCGGTGCCGCTGCTGGTCTCGGAAGCTCCGTTTGTCGGCACAGGCATGGAAGGCGTGACGGCGCGCGATTCTGGCGCAGTCATTCTGGCTCGACGCAACGGCATTATTGATTCCATCGACTCCGAGCGCATTATTGTGCGTGTCGAAGGCGAGCACCATCCCACGCAGTTGTCGCGTGAGGTGGGTTCGGACATCTATCAGTTGGTGAAATTCAAGCGCTCCAACCAGAACACCTGCATCAATCAGAAGCCGATCGTCCGCAAGGGAGAGCGCGTTCTGAAGGGTCAGGTAATCGCCGACGGCCCCTGCACCGAGCAGGGCGAGTTGGGCCTGGGACGCAATGTGCTGGTCTCGTTTATTCCGTGGCGCGGCTACAACTTTGAGGACGCAATTCTGATCAGCGAAAAGCTGGTGCGCGAGGACTATTACACCTCGGTGCATATTGAGGAATTTGAAATCGAAGCTCGCGACACCAAGCTGGGGCCAGAGGAAATTACGCGCGACATTCCTAACGTTTCGGAATCAGCGCTGCGCGATCTGGACGAGAGCGGCATTATCCGCATCGGCGCCAAGATCAAGCACAACGACATTCTGGTGGGCAAGGTGACGCCGAAGGGCGAAACACAATTGACACCAGAAGAGAAGTTGCTGCGCGCCATCTTCGGCGAAAAGGCTGGCGATGTGCGCGACGCTTCGCTCACCTGCCCTCCAGGCATTGAAGGCACGGTAGTCGATGTACGTATCTTCTCGCGCAAGGGCCAGGAGAAGGACGAGCGCGCCAAGCAGATTGAAGGCCAGCAGATTGCAAAGCTGGAAAAGAATCTGGAAGACGAGATTCGCATTTTGACCGACGAGCGACTGAAGCGACTGGAAGGAATTCTGGGAGCCAAGGAAGTTCAGGCCGATCTGCACGATGAACGCACCAACAAACGCCTGTTGGTGAAGGGCGCAATTCTGGATCGCGACACCATTGAGTTAATCTCGACGCGCAACCTGAAGCGCATTAAGTATGCGGACAAGGATCCGCGCGTCAATGAGCAGATTGACGAGATTGAAGAGATGACCTCGCGCCAGATTGATGTGCTGCGCAAGATCACCAACGACAAGATCGGCAAGCTGCAAAAGGGCGACGAGCTGGTACCGGGCGTCATCAAGCAGGTGAAGGTCTACATCGCCATGAAGCGCAAGCTGTCGGTGGGCGATAAGATGGCCGGACGCCACGGCAACAAGGGCGTCATCTCGCGCATTTTGCCGGAAGAAGACATGCCGTATCTCCCCGACGGAACGCCAGTGGAGATTGTGCTGAATCCGCTGGGTGTGCCTTCGCGTATGAACGTGGGACAGATTCTGGAGACGCATCTGGGCTGGGCCGCGCACGAGCTGGGTAAGCAAGTGGCTGAGCTGGTTGAGCGCAATCAAAAGGCGAACGATGTTCGCAAGCTGATGGAAGAGCGCTTTGGCAAAACTGCGGTGCTGCGTCAATTGCTTGACCTGGATGACGAACAATTGCTGCGCGTTGCTGCAGGCATGAAGCGCGGCATCTGGTTCGGCACGGCGGTCTTTGATGGAGCCAAGGAAGAGGAGATCAAGGCGCTGCTGACGGCAGCCGGCTTGCCAACTTCCGGGAAAACGGCGCTCTTCGACGGCATGACGGGCGAGCAGTTCGAGCAGCCTGCAACGGTGGGCTACATCTACATGCTTAAGCTGTCGCACTTGGTCGATGACAAGATTCACGCTCGCTCCATCGGGCCATATTCGTTGATTACGCAGCAGCCACTGGGCGGCAAGGCGCAATTCGGCGGACAGCGTTTTGGAGAAATGGAAGTCTGGGCGCTGGAAGCCTACGGCGCAGCGTACATTCTGCAGGAGCTGCTGACGGCGAAGTCGGACGATGTCTATGGCCGCACCAAAATTTACGAGGCCATCGTCAAGGGCGAGGCGGCGATTGAGCCGGGCGTGCCTGAATCGTTCAATGTGCTGGTGCGGGAGCTGCAAGCTCTGTGCCTGGACGTGGAGTTGATCAAGATCAATACCGATAAAAAGGTGCCGACGCCAGCGATTGCCGCTGCGGATTAAGACATCGACGCTTTGTGATGATTGCGGCTGCCGCCGAGAAGAGCCTACGCGCTCCCGGGATCGGCAGGCAGCCGAAAAGAAACTACCCTGGGAACGCGATTGCCGCTCCTGTACCGAGTGAAAACCGGACAGAGAGCGCGGTACACGGAGGTCGTCTTGTTTCGCTCCAATCCATTTGAACTCAGCAGTCCGATTACAGATTTCGATGCAATCCGCATCAGCCTGGCTTCGCCAGAAAAGATTCGCAGTTGGTCGCACGGCGAAGTAACCAAGCCGGAGACGATCAACTACCGCACCTTTAAGCCGGAGCGCGATGGACTCTTCTGCGCCCGCATCTTTGGCCCGGTCACGGATTGGGAGTGCTTGTGCGGCAAGTACAAGCGCATGAAGCATCGCGGCGTGATCTGCGACAAGTGCGGCGTGGAGGTAACGCTGTCGCGCGTGCGTCGCGAGCGCCTGGGACACATCGAGCTGGCATCGCCGTGCTCGCACGTATGGTTCTTCAAGGGCTTGCCCTCGCGCATTGGCCACTTGCTCGACATTTCTCTGCGTGAGCTGGAGAGCGTGCTCTATTTTGAAAGTTATGTCGTGGTCGATCCAGGCGATGCGCCGGTGAAGGATCGCGAGATCATCAAGGACGAAGTTCGCTTCCGCGAACTCGACCAGCAATTTCGTCCCACAGGCTTCAAGGCTATGATGGGTGCCGAAGCAATCAAGGAATTGCTGAAGCGCACCAATGTCGATGAGCTTTCCGTGGAACTGCGCGAGCGCATGAACGTTGAGACCAGCCTGCAAAAGCGGCTCAAACATGCCAAGCGGTTGAAGGTGGTTGAGGCATTCCGCAAGTCTGGCAACAAGCCGCAATGGATGATTCTCGATGTACTGCCTGTCATTCCCCCAGAGCTGCGCCCCTTGGTGCCACTGGATGGTGGACGCTTTGCCACCTCGGATTTAAATGATCTGTATCGTCGCGTCATCAACCGCAACAGCCGGTTGAAGAAGCTGATGGACCTGCACGCACCCGAAGTGATTGTGCGCAACGAAAAGCGCATGTTGCAGGAGGCCGTGGATGCTCTCTTTGATAACGGTCGTCGTGGCCGCGTGCTGCGTGGCGCGAACAATCGCCCGTTGAAGTCGCTCTCCGATACGTTGAAGGGCAAGCAGGGCCGCTTCCGCCAGAATCTTCTGGGCAAGCGCGTGGATTACTCTGGACGTTCGGTCATCGTTGTCGGCCCCGATCTGAAGTTGCACCAGTGCGGATTGCCGAAGAAGATGGCGCTTGAACTCTTCAAGCCATTCATCTATCACCGGCTGGAACAGACCGGCCACTGCACCACCATCAAGCAGGCAAAAGAGATGGTCGAGATGCAGGACCCCATCGTCTGGGACATTTTAGAAGAGGTCATCAAGGATCATCCTGTTTTGCTGAACCGCGCGCCAACGCTGCATCGTCTGGGCATTCAAGCCTTTGAGCCGGTGCTGGTCGAAGGCAAGGCGATTCAGATTCATCCGCTGGTCTGCACGGCGTTCAATGCCGATTTCGACGGCGATCAGATGGCCGTGCATATTCCGCTGTCGCCTGAAGCGCAGGTGGAAGCCAGCGTCTTGATGCTGGCCTCGCACAACATTCTTTCGCCTGCCTCCGGTCATCCGATTACGGTGCCGACGCAGGATATGGTGTTGGGTCTTTATTACCTGACCAAGGCCAAGGTGAACGCCAAGGGTGAAGGCCGCGTCTTTGCCAATACCGAAGAAGTGCTGATGGCGCTCGAAGCCAAGGAAGTTGAAACGCTTTCGCCGATTCGCCTGCGCTACACCGGCCTTGTGCTCGATATGACGGCGGCTTACGACGATCAGGATTTGATCCATACCGAGCCGGTGCAGTACGAGAAGCAGTTCATCTCGACCACCGTAGGCCGTGCGATTTTGAACGATGCGCTGCCGGAGAAGATGCCCTACATCAATGGCCTGCTGAAAAAGAAGGGCATGGGGCAGTTGGTAAATTACTGCTATCTGAACCTGGGGCTGGAGACCACGGTGCAGATGCTGGATCACATTAAGGAGTTGGGCTTCCAGTACGCGACGCGCAGCGGTCTGTCCGTGGGTCTGGACGACATGGTGATTCCGGAAAGCAAATACAGTGTCGTTCACGATGCAGAAAAACAGGTTATCACCGTGCAGCGGCAGTATCTGGACGGCGCAATCACCAACGGCGAGCGCAACAATAAGGTCATCCAGATTTGGTCCTCGGTGACTGAGCGTGTGGCCGACGACATGTTCAACAACATGAAGGCTGCCGACAAGGCTGGCGCTATGAATCCGATCTACATCATGGCCGACTCCGGCGCGCGCGGATCGAAGCAGCAGATTCGTCAGCTCTCCGGTATGCGCGGATTGATGGCTAAGCCATCGGGTGAAATTATCGAAACGCCCATCACGGCCAACTTCCGTGAAGGGTTGACGGTGTTGCAGTACTTTATCTCCACGCACGGCGCGCGTAAAGGCCTGGCAGATACGGCGCTCAAGACCGCTGACTCTGGCTACCTGACCCGCCGCCTGGTAGATGTGGCACAGGACGTCATCGTCGGCGAGCACGATTGCGGCACGGTGGAAGGCATCTACGTGATGCCGATCATCGAATCCGGCGAAGTGATTGAGCCGCTGCGCGACCGCATTGTGGGCCGCGTATCGCTGGAGAAGCTCAAAGGCTTTGAAGGTACGGTCATCATTGAAGTCAATCAGGAGATTAGCGAAGATGCAGCCGTTGCGATTCAGGCGGCGGGTATTGAGCGCGTCAAGATTCGCTCCGTGCTGACCTGCGCATCGCGACGCGGCGTGTGCATTCTCTGCTACGGTCGCAACCTGGGTTCGGGCCGGCTGGTGGAATTGGGCGAAGCTGTCGGCGTGATTGCCGCGCAGTCCATCGGCGAGCCGGGAACACAGCTTACCATGCGCACCTTCCATATTGGTGGAACGGCCTCGCGCATCTCCGACCAATCGCGGTTGGAGGCCAAGAACGCCGGTACCGTTCGCTTCATCAATCTGGCTTCGGTTCGTTCCAAGCAGGGCGATCTGGTGGCGATGAATCGCTCCGGCGCGGTCATTATTATGGACGAGCGCGGACGCGAGAAGGAACGCTACGCCATCGTGTATGGCGCCAAGCTGAAGGTGGAAGAGGGGCAGCAGGTTACACAGGGCCAGACGCTGGGCGAGTGGGATCCGTACACCTTTGCCATCCTCACCGAAATTGGTGGCACGATCCAGTTCAAGGATCTGCATGAAGGCACTACGCTGCAAGAAGAAGTGGATGAAGTCACCGGCCTGTCGCGTTTGGTGGTCTCCGACTCTTCCGATGAAAAGCGCCAGCCAGCCATCATCATCAAGGGAGCCAAGGGCAACAAGCGGTATCTGATGCCCAGCCGCGCCCACTTGATGATTCAGGATGGAGATGAAGTGCATCCTGGCGATATTCTTGCCAAGATTCCGCGCGAGACGACGCGCACCAAGGACATCACCGGTGGTCTGCCGCGCGTTGTGGAGTTGTTCGAGGCCCGCAAGCCGCGCGAGACGGCGCTCATCAGCGAGATTGATGGCGTAATCCGCTTTGGCGAAGTTGCCAAGGGACAGCGCAAGATTTACGTTACCGCGGACAACGGCGAGGAGAAGGAATACTCCGTGCCGCGCGGTATTCACATCAACGTGCAGGAGGGTGAGCGTCTGCGCGCCGGTGAACCGCTGATGGATGGCCCGCTGAACCCGCATGACATTCTCGCCGTGCTGGGTGAAAAGGAATTGCAATCCTACATGGTGAACGAAATCCAGGAGGTCTATCGTCTGCAGGGCGTGGCCATCTCGGATAAACACATCGAAGTGATCGTGCGGCAGATGCTGCGCTGGGTCAAGATTGAAGAGACCGGCGACACCAGCTTCCTGCTGGAGCAGCAGGTGGACAAGTTCCGCTTCCACGAAGAAAACGAACGCGCCATTTCCAATGGCGGACGTCCGGCGATTGCGCGTCCCTTGCTGCTGGGTATTACGAAGGCATCGCTCTCTACGGATTCCTTTATCTCCGCAGCCTCCTTCCAGGAGACGACCCGCGTACTCACCGAGGCCTCCATCAACGGCGCGGTAGATCACTTGCGCGGACTCAAGGAGAACGTCATCGTGGGCCGCTTGATTCCTGCCGGTACGGGCATGGAATACTATCGCAACGTTCAGCTCTCGCAAGAGCTGGAAGATGCGGCCAACCGCGTGCAACAGGAAGTGTCGGAGGCTTTGGAGGCTGCCGAGCGCGAACTGGAGCTGATGCGGCAAGAAGGCGAAGCCGAGGAGATGGCAGCCGAGTAGCTTTGCACGAACTACGAGTACCAACGCAGCGGCGGACTGGAAACAGTTCGCCGCTGGCTTTTTGCAAAGATAGGGGAGAGGATGTCGCATCAGAATTTTAAATTTACTCTGCGCATTCTGTCGTGCCTTGCGCTGATCCTGTTGATAAGTCCAGTACAGCAGGTTCGCGCCCAGATGGAGTCTCAGATGGGGTCAGCGATCATCTACTCCGACACGGCAGATGCGAAAGCGGAAATTCGCGCAGCTCTTGCGACAGCAGCCCGCGAACATAAAAATGTGATCCTCGACTTTGGCGGAAACTGGTGCTCGGATTGCCAATTGCTGAACATTTATTTTCACGATCCCAGCAATGCCGGAGTGCTCCAAAGCAACTACGTTCTGGTGGATGTCAACGTTGGAGACTATGACCAAAATCTGGACATCGCGCAGGAATATGGCATTCCCTTGAATAAAGGCGTTCCAGCGCTGGTAGTGCTGGATGGTCAGGGGCGCGTACTCTACGCGCAGCGACATGGCGAGTTTGAAAAAATGAGCATACTCGACACTTCCGCCGTGATGGAGTTTCTGGAGAAGTGGAAGCCGCACGCGCGGCCAAAGAATCGCGCAACTCGATAAGCAGTTTAAATCCTATTCAAGGGAGCCGTCATGCTGCGATATCTCGTCATTTTAACGCGGAAGCAGGAGTTTCAAGCGGACATGATCGAGCCGCACCGTGCTTTTTTAGATGGATTGCGGCAGCAGGGAAAACTGGAGATGAACGGTCCGTTTACAGATCAATCTGGCGGTGCGTACATTCTGCATGTAGACAATTTTGAAGCGGCGAAAGTAATCGCCTTCGCCGATCCGCTGCATTTGACCGGCTCCTCCATCGTGGTCGTCCACGAGTGGAACGCCAAGTAGCCTTTTTACTTCGTTGCGTTGAACTGCGCCGACTGCGTGGCCTGTGAACTGCCACCGATATAGACGGTGTACTCCGTGCCTGGTTCGACCACGCGCTGGCTCTGCGCGTTGATGAAGGACATCTCCGGCAATCCGAGAGTGAAGGTGACGTGCTTTGATTCTCCCGGCGCAAGCGTGACGCGCTGGAAGCCTTCGAGCTGGCGCACGGGTTCTTCCATGCTGGCTCCACGAATGCGGATGTAAAGTTGCACTACCTCCGTGCCTGCGACGGCGCCAGCGTTGCGGACATCGGTACTGGCTTCAACGAAGGAAGTACCGCTCTGAAGTTTCTGCAACGACATCTGCTGCATACTCAGCGTGACGGGAGCATAGTCAAAGTGGGTGTAGCTGAGGCCGTGGCCAAAAGCGAAGAGCGGTGCATTGGGTGCATCAATGTAGCGCGAGAGATATTTCTCTTCAGTGTTTTGCGGTGGGTGTGAAAGGTCCACATCGCCAGCCGGGCGGCCTGTAGGCATCTGGCTGAGATAGAGCGGCTCCTGTCCAACAGAGTAGGGAAAGCTGACGGGCAGCTTGCCGCTGGGGTTCACATCGCCGAAGAGAATGTTGGTGAGCGCCGGGCCAGCTTCAATGCCGGGAAACCAGGCTTCCACAATTGCTGGAACATGCTGCGCGGCCCAGTCGAGCACCAGAGGGCGACCGCTGAAGACAAGCAAGACAACGGGCTTGCCCGTTGCGACGACAGCTTCCAGCAGCTTCTGCTGATTGCCGGGCAATCCCAGATGCGCGCGCGAGGAAGCCTCACCGGTCATAGTGGAGCCATCTTCGCCGAGCGTCATCATCACCAGATCAGATTGTTTTGCTGCGTCGAGTGCTGCGGCAAATCCTGCCTCGGACTGCGTGAGAATCTCCGTGCCTTGGGCGTAGAGAACCTTGCCGCCAGTGGTCTTCATGCGTTGATCGAGCGCGGCGCGCAGCGTGATCACATCCGATGGGTTGCCCTTGCCCGGCCACGATCCAAACATCTCCCAGTTTGAATCGCCGAAGGGGCCGATCAGCGCAATCGTATGCACCTGTGGGCGAATGGGTAGCAATTTAGGCTGGCCGAGATGCGCTTGATTCTGGAGCAGCACAAGGGACTCTTCGGCGGCCTTGCGGGCCAGCGCGCGCTTCTCAGGCGTGGCGACATAGGCAGGAGAATTTTCATTCACGTAAGGATGCTCGAAGAGTCCCAGCGCAAATTTCACGCGCAGAATGCGGCGCACCGCCTCGTCAATGGTGGCTTCTGGCATCTGCCCACTATGTACCAGCGCGGCCAGCCGCGTGTGGTAGACGTTCCCTTCCATGTCCATGTCCAGGCCAGCAGTGATAGCCTTCTGCCCAGCCGTGGCGCTGTCGAGCGCGATGCCGTGCGCAATCAATTCATAGACGGCGTGGTAGTCGCTGACGGTGAATCCTTGAAAGCCCCACTCGTTGCGCAGAATCTGTGTCAGCGTGTAGGGATTCGCGGTGGAGGGAACTCCGTTGAGCGAGTTGAAGGCGCTCATCACGGTGACAGCACCCGCGTCGATGGCGGCCTGATAGGGCGGCAGATAATCCTGGCGCAGCGTCACGTCCGACATATCGACGGCGTTGTATTCGCGACCGGCAATCACGCCGCCATACGCGGCAAAATGCTTGACGCAGGCGGCGATGGAGGTAGGATCGCTGAGTCGCTCGCCCTGATACCCCTGCACATAGGCGCGAGCTATCGCGGAGCCGAGATAGGGGTCTTCGCCCGCGCTCTCAACAATGCGACCCCAGCGGGCATCGCGCGCGATATCCACCATCGGCGAAAATGTCCAGCGAATACCATCAGTGCTGGCTTCGGTAGCAGCCATGCTCGCTGTTGCCTGGATGAGTGCTGGATCAAAGCTGGCGGCCAATCCCAGCGGCACAGGGAAAACAGTGTTGTAGCCGTGGATAACATCTTGCCCGAAAAGCAATGGAATATGCAGTCGACTTTTCTCGACGGCGATGTGCTGATACATGTTGGTCGTCTTGGCATCGGTGATGTTGAAGAGACTGCCGACTCCGCCCGCAGCGATCATAGTTGGGTAGTCCTGGCGATCGGTGGCCGGGCCGGGGGGCACGCCCGCGGAGTATTGCACCAGTTGACCAATTTTTTCTTCCAGCGTCATGGTTGACAGCAGCGCGCTGACGCGGGCATTCAGGCGTTTGTTCGTAAGCTGGGTGTTGGGTGCAGGCATGGAATGGATGTCTCCATTGAAACGAGCCGAATGCGCGGCTGCGATGGCTGCACTAGGAAGGCCGAGCTGTATAGTCGCAATGACGATGAGAAGGAAAGTCGAAACGGAAGAAAAACACAGAGCGCGTAGAGAGCGAAAGTCCATAGCACCACCATGCTACTGCATTCAGCAGCGCGCAGTCAGGCGAGTAACTGGGAAATGTGATCGTTGTCACGGCAGGCTTGAAAAAAAGCCGTACTCTATACAGTACGGCGATGTGGGGACGGAACAGACTTCCCTCCCCGCACATGGAGGTTTGAAGAACACAATGAATACGACTGCCCCAGTTAGCCGATTTGATGTGCTTGTGGAACGCGCCCGGCAGTTGCCAGCGGTGGATGTCGCGGTGTGCTATCCCCTGACGCGGGTTGCACTGGAGGGCGCGCTGGAATCTGCCTCCTGCGGCTTGATTCGTCCGATTCTGGTGGGGCCGCAGACGGCCATCGCAAATCTGGCCAAGGTGGAGAATCTGGACATTGGCGGCTGCGAGCGCATCGAAGCTGTTGATGAGATCGAAGCCGCAAAGATCTGCGTTGCGCTCTGCCGCTCCGGACATGCTGGTGCGCTGATGAAGGGCAGCTTGCACACGGATGTGTTTCTGCGCCCGGTCATGTCCAAGGATTCTGGCTTGCGCACGCTGCGGAGAATCAGCCATATTTTTGTGATGGAGACACCAGCCTACTCTCGCATTCTGCTTATTACGGATGCTGCCATCAACATTTTGCCGAGCCTGGAAGATAAGGTGGATATCGCGCAGAATGCTATTAATCTGGCGCATGTACTCGGCGTGCCGGAACCCAAGGTCGCGATTCTCTCCGCTGTGGAGACGGTGCATTCCAGCATCATCTCTACGCTCCATGCTGCGGCGCTTTGCAAGATGGCCGAGCGCGGCCAGATCAAAGGCGGCATTCTGGATGGCCCGCTGGCCTTTGATACTGCCGTCAGTCCAGAGGCAATTCGCATCAAGCATCTGGTCTCGTCCGTGGCCGGACAGGCGGATATTGTGGTTGTGCCCGACCTTGAATCGGGCAACATGCTGGCCAAGCAACTGGAGTATCTGGGCGGCGCGAGCCTGGCTGGCATTGTGACAGGAGCTGCTGTCCCGATTATTTTGACCAGCCGCGCCGATTCTGCCAAGACGCGCATGACCTCCGCAGCCGTGGCCTCGCTGATGCACGCAGGCGAATCCCTGGTTGCCTGTTAGGCGGGGGAGTCAGAGATTTCTGAGCAGTTGCTCCGCCGCATGGCAAAGGCAACGCAGGTTTCTCCGCTTCGGTAGCTGTAGCGAATGGAGCCTGTTCTGCGCTCTTACGCAGAAAAATTTGAGCGAGGAAAACGTTACGGAGTAGTTTGTACTGTTCCGACTGTGTCGATCACCATGTGTATGCTGGTGCCCACGCGCAAAAATAATGTGCTGGGATTGCGTAGCCCCCAGGCCACATAGGGAATTTCAAATTTTGTCGTAGCGGCTATGTGGTTGTCGTGCGCGTTGACCTGAAACATCCACTGCTGCGCGTGATCGGCTCCGTGTAGGTGGAAAATGCCATCTACAGTAAGTGTGGACGCCCCCTGCGGGTTGTATGGGCCGGAGACATGGGTGGGCTTGAAGGTTACGGTTGGATAGAGAGCAGTTTCCAGAATGGATTTCTTCATGTGACGGTCGCGCATGTGCTCGCTGCTGGCCGCAGAATTTTCATCCACGGTAAACAGTCCTGTGGCCGCGCCCGTCTTTGGATCAAACGTAATGGAGCCGGAAGCAAGCTGGAAGGTTCCCTGTACTGTATGCAGCACGTCCGGAAGCGTCCATGCAATCTGCGTTTGCGCTGGGTCCATCTGGATCGTGATTGCTTGCGCGCGCAGGCTGCCAGAACAAAAAAGAATCGTTGCGAGGGAAAAGAAAGAAAGGCGAGCCTTCATGCGGTCACCCAATTCCATCCGAACTGGCACAGGCTGCGCGGAGAGATACGCAGCAGCGATTGCGCGCCAAGATGCACGGCCAGCATGTGCGAGAAGACAGACGCATCTTTCTGGAAGGCACGCAGAACTTTGGCCTGCAAGTGCGGATGGCGTCCTAGAAATACCAGCAGGCTCGACATGCGCGTGCTGACGGAAGAAATCTGATGATGGCGCGCTTCATATTGAGACAAATCCCCGATTGAGATTGCCTCAGCCAGCGCAAGCGCCTGCTGGAAGCTGAGCGCGAGTCCCTCGCCGGTAATAGCATCGACCGAGCCGGAGGCTTCTCCAATCAGCGCGATGTTGCCGCGCGTCACACGAGGCAGGCTGCGACAGAGTGTAAGCGCTCCGCGTTCGTGGGTGCTGGGAAGGTGGCCGCGGAGTCGCTCTGCCAGCATGGGAAAGAGCCGGTCGATCTCTGCGAGGCGGAAATGTTTGTCTTCCACAATCAGCGCCACGCAGATTTCGCTGGCTCCAATGGGCGTGACATACGCCTGTCCGCCATCGGCCCAGTAGACTTCTACGCAATCGTTCCAGGGTGTAATCGAGAAATGTTGTCGAAAGCCAAAGCGCTGCGTGCGCGCTGCATGATCCAGCCCGGCAATCTGGCGCACACGCGAGTTCTGCCCATCAGCGCCAATAATCCATTTCGCTTGCCAGGCCGTGCCATGGGCGAACAGTGTTTCTGGATCGCGCAGATCGACCTGCGTGCCCCACAGCAGGGTTGCGCCCGCATCCTGCGCCTGCTCCAGCAGCCATTGGTGCAAAAGCGTGCGGCGCATCCCCAAACCCGTTCCCTGGGGGAAGTAGGCGGCGGCAGAGGTGGAAGTATGCGCATCGCGAAAGCAGATGCCACGAAAGGGTGCGCCCATTTCTCTGGGAGGATGGATGCCCATCTGCGCCAGGGAGGCCAGTGCATCCGGCATCAGGCCTTCGCCGCAGGCTTTGTCAATCGCGGGCTGGGCCGCATCGGCAACGACAACGGAGATTCCTTTGCGTCGCAGGGCGATGGCTGCCGCCAGTCCTGATGGGCCGCCGCCAATCACGAAGGCATCGACGGATTTTTTATGCTGTGTCTGTGGCCGTGTCTGTATCTGCTTCTGCATCAAACCGTTGTTCCTGTCACGGGTGTACCGGGGGTAATGCGCGTTGTTAAAAACAGGTGCAGGTGTGTTCTGACTGACAATGTGGGCCTTACTTATATATACGCAGCCTACGACGATTAGTTAGCCAAAGCGACGAAATTTGTTGTTGTAACAATAAATCAATCCAAATGTGGCGCGAAGCCATGAGGGCTATTTGCCGCGATATGGGGCAGTTGGGCCAATCCATTTACAATAATAAGGTTGGCTGAGAGTATTTCGATGCAATTTCTGTAGATGTGACACGCGTCACGCAGGAAATGGAAATTTCTACACGCAAGAGAAAATTTCCTGGAAAACTCTCCACGGTGTACGTTCCAACCCCACATGGGGTCGAAGGGCCTGTAGCTCAACGGTTAGAGCAGAGCACTCATAATGCTTTGGTTGGGGGTTCAAATCCCTCCAGGCCCACCACAAAAAAGTCTGCCATGATGTGATTGGCCTCCAGCGATTCAGGCAAAGCGGGGTTATACCAGAAGGCATGGGGCAGCGCTTCAAACACAACCAGTTGGGCATCAACCCCTGCACGCAGAAATGCGCGGTGCAGGATGGCGGTTCCGCTCAACAGCATATCGCGCTCGCTGGTCACGAACAGCGTTGGTGGAAATCCCTTCAGGTTGGCATAGAGCGGCGAGAGGACGGGGTCTTTCGCATTCGTCTGTCCAATATAGGAGCTGTCGGGATTCGGTGCTCCCGGTGGGTCAAGATGTCCAGACAGACCCTGTAATGCGAACAGAGACCGTGAATCCCCAGGCTGGCTGAAATCTCCAAACCCAGAAAAAATTCCAAGAGCGGCCAGGAAGCGGCAAGCCAAGCTGGCGCAGCCGAACCGTCACCTCCGCCGTTAACACTGCGCCTGCGGAGGTTCCATAGAGCGCTATGTTTTGTGGGGCGTAGTTTTTCAGTAGTTCCTTGTAGACAGATACCGTGTCATCAATGGCAGCAGGAAAGGGATGCTCTGGAGCCAGGCGATACAGTACGGCAATCACCTTGGTTTGCGTCATGTTGGCGATGGGAATCGTCTCGGTCAGCGAACCGGAATCAGAATTGAACCCGCCGCCATGCACGTTGAGGAAAACTCGATCTTGTTTGTTTGCCGGAATCACGAGGGGAGTGACCACGCGCACGGGCACGCCAGCAAGGGTCTGCATCGCCATGTGGACGGGATAGAGGGAGCGCCATTGTTCTCCTGCGCGCGCCTGCCATGCGTCGGTCTGGCTGCGACGATCTGCCAACGGGCGATGTCCGGGCACATCAGGAACCTGTCGCGCAAGGGATTGTTGCGCCTCGGGACTGATTGTGGAAGGAATGGGAACCACACGCGTGACGTGCGCGGTTCCGTGCGCATCAATCAAGCTGCTGTCAGCTTGCGGAGGCTGCGTTGCAGGAACTCCTTCGGCAAACAACAAGCTGCCAGCAAAGAAGATGAGTGTCGTCGCGCCTAAAATTCTTCGAAGATTCATAGATCCCCGGTGGATTCGACGTGCATTGCTTCCCATACCCAAATGGCAGGAAAGAATCAACCCAGCCGCGTCTTGAACGTGACTGCACAGCACCTTCCGATAAGATGGAGATCATGTCGAGCTTGCTGCATGTCGATCGTCTCTCGATAGCTTTTCCTTCGCTGCAAGGCGAGCGGATAGCCGTACGCGAGGTGAGTTTTTCGATTGAACCGGGAGAGGTTCTGGGATTGGTCGGCGAGTCGGGATCAGGAAAGTCCGCAATCTCGCTTGCGATTCTGCGGTTGCTTGATCCCAGAGCACGCGTGACGGGAAAGATTTTTCTGGATGGAATCGATTTGTTGGCGCTGCCCATGCCGGAAATGCGTGCAAGACGTGGGCGTGACATCGCGATGATCTTCCAGGAGCCGATGACGGCGCTGAATCCTGTGATGCCAATTGGCAAGCAAGTTGCCGAGGCGCTGGCCACGCATCACCCGGAGCTGTCGCGCAAAGCAGTTCATAGACAGGCAATAGAAGCGCTGGAATCTGTCGCCATTCCCGATGCGATGTGGCGGTATGGCGATTACCCCCACCAATTCTCTGGCGGCCAGCTGCAGCGCATTTTGATTGCAATGGCGCTGGTAAATCATCCGCGCCTGTTGATTGCTGACGAGCCGACGACGGCGCTCGACGTAACGGTACAGGCGCAGATACTCGACCTGCTGGATACGTTGCGACAGCGCCAGAACATTGCGCTGTTGTTTATCTCGCATGATCTTTCTGTGGTGGCGAGAATTGCCCAGCGCGTGGCCGTGATCCGCAACGGAGAAATTCTGGAGCAGGCATCGCGCGAGCAGATTTTCCGCGCGCCGCAACACGCCTACACGCGGAGCTTGCTGGCCGCCGTCCCTACGCTGCATACGCGCCGCGATCGCCCGCTGGCAACAGTGGATTCGCCCGCATCGGAACCTGCATAAGCGCCGCGCTTGGACGGATTTCCCTACAGACGATACCATCGAGCTTTATGCGTCTTGTTTCCTGTAACTCGCGGAACGGGACGAAATGATCTGCACTCATGCGCGCACTGATACTTTCAGACATTCACTCTAATCTCGACGCCCTGGAGGCCGTGCTCGATGCCGCGCCTGCCTACGACGCGGTGTGGAATCTGGGCGATGTGGTCGGCTATGGTGCCTCTCCCAATGAGGTGGTGGAATGCGTGCGGGAACTGGGCGAGGTGTTTGTGCGCGGCAACCATGATCGCGCCTGCGCCGGGCTGATCCATGCTGAGGAGTTCAACCCCGTAGCGCTGGCTGCCGTTCGCTGGACGCAGCAGGAACTGTCCAGTGACAACATGGACTGGATGCGAAAACTTCCGCGCGGCCCGATTCATCCAGGCGGGCTGAAAGTGAACTGCGTGCATGGATCGCTGCTGCATGAAGATCAGTACGTGCTCTCCATGCGCGAAGCCTGGCCGCAGATGCAGAACACTCCGCATCGCGTTACGTTCTTTGGGCACACGCATATTCAGGGTGGGTTTGCCGTGAATGCAGAGGGCGATGGCGTGACGCTGACCCCCACCTACAGCAGCCACAGTGAGGCAAATTTTTATGAACTCAAGCTGCGCAAGGATTCGAGATATTTGATCAATCCCGGCTCAGTGGGTCAACCACGGGATCGCGACTGGCGCGCTGCCTTTGCGCTCTATGACAACAAGGCGCAGAGCATTACCTATGGAAGGGTTCCGTACAGGGTGCAGGCCGCGCAGATTCGCATCCTGCGCGCTGGACTGCCAGAGAGTCTGGCAGCGCGCCTGCGCATCGGGCGCTGAGTGCTTGGGACGAATCCCAGGTCTCAACATCGAGACCTGGGGCACCCGGATTTCTTTCCCTTACAGCTTGGACTACTCGGCTTCGGGTTCGCGGTTTACGGCTACTTTGATGTGAGCCGTAACTTCGCGGTGCAGACGCACGGGAACCAGAAACTCTCCCAGTGATTTCAACGGCTCAGCCAGATGCACCTTGCGGCGATCAATCTGGAATCCCTTGGCTTCGAGCGCCTGCGCGACATCGGCAGAGGTCACAGAGCCAAAGATATGGTCGTTCTCGCCGGTCTTGCGCGTAAAGGCGAGCGCAACGTTGTCCAGTTGCTGCAACAGAAGTTCCGCTTCACCCTTTTCCTTGGCAGAGCGACGCACGGATGCGCTCTTCATCTGCTCGATGACAGCTTTGTTGCTGCTGGTAGCCTGGATGGCCAGCTTGCGCGGCAGCAGGTAGTTGCGGCCATAGCCTTCGGCCACTTTCACAACATCGCCCTGGTGTCCCAGGTTGATGACATCTTCTTTCAGAATCACTTCCATGTTTCTATCTCCGTGTCTCTGTCATCTCTTCCACTGATTGAACCGTCGATGTTTTGGCGGAACAGGGAATTCAGAGGACAGGTTCGATTCTTTAGCGCCGCAGCTAGTAGCTAGCGGCTACAAGCTAGTAGCTGTTAGCTAGAAGCGCGCAGCAAAGGGCAGCAGCGCGATGTTGCGTGCCTGTTTGATGGCGCGTGTCAGGCGACGCTGGTGGCGCGTGCAGACACCGGTCAGGCGGCGCGGCACAATCTTGCCGCGTTCGGCGACAAACTGTTGCAGCGTGCGCACGTCGCGGTACGGAATGGCGTCGATCTTCTCAACGCAGAATTTGCAGACCTTCTTGCGGCGGAAAAATTTCCGTCCGCCTGGGCCACCGGGGCCGCCTGGGCCTCTGCCTGCTGGCCGTGGGCCGCTGGAGGAGGAAGATTCCTGTCGAGGTGCTGGTGTTGTTTCGTCAGCCATGCTGAACTCCTTTTCATGCGCTGGAGATGGTCTCCAGCATTCGGCTCCGCGCAATTTGCGGGGAGCGGTAAAAATTATCTGTTTACGCGGACACAGGGGCTGCTGTCACAATTCCAGCCGGAGCTTCCGCAGCCTCGGGTACGGCAGCAACCGCTTCCGCCGGAGCCGAAGCTGCAGCAACATGCTGCTGGGGCTGCGTGCTCTGCTTGATGCGCGTGGAGCGAATCTGGCGAATCTTGGCGAGGCGCTTTTCTTCCTCATCCATGCGCACGGTGATGAACTTAATCACCTGTTCTGTAACGCGCAGGCGGCGTTCCAGTTCGGCAATCAATGCGCCGTCAGCTTCGACCGTCATCAACATATACAGGCCGTCGTTGAACTTGCGAACGGTGTAGGCCAGGCGACGCATCCCCATCTTGTCGGTGGAGAGCACCTTGCCTTCGCCCTTGGTTACGGTGGCATCGAAACTTGCCGTGAGCTTTTCAATATCCTCTTCCGAAATATCCGGGCGAAGAATGTACATCACTTCATATTTACGCAACATCGTCGTCTTCTCGTTTCCGCAGGAGTTTTCTTTCTCCCGCTTGCGCGGCGCAACCTGGCCGCAAGGTCTCTATTCTTCTCCGGCGCGTTCTCGCCGGTTGTATCGGTTCATGGCGACTGCCGCACCCTCGGTCAGCAGGATTTCGACGGCCTGTGCAACTTCATCCAGCACTCCATCCAGCACGGCCAGTTCTGCCTTGCGGAATGGAGCTAAAACAAAATCCCGAACCCGACTGCGGGCACCTTCCGCCGCTTTCGCTTCGTCGGGCGCGATGCCGATGCGGATGCGCAGCCACTCTTCGCTGCTGCATGCCCCGCTGATCGACTTCACCCCGTTGTGTCCGCCCGAACTGCCCCGCTCACGGATGCGGAGGGTTCCCAGCGGTAGAGCAATCTCGTCGTAGATCACAATCAGATCGCGCGACGAGTCAATCTCCAGTTCGCGAACCAGAGCGGAGACAGCCAGCCCGCTCAGGTTCATATACGTTTCCGGCTTGGCCAGCAGCACGCGCCGTCCTGCGATTTGCGTAGAGGCTGTAAGAGCCTTGCCGCGCCGGTTGGCCAGGGTCACGCTGCATCGTTCTGCAATGCGATCCACAGCCAGAAAGCCTGCGTTGTGGGGCGTGAACTGATATTCAATTCCCGGATTGCCCAGTCCAACAATAAGAACCGGCCCATTTGGCCTGTCCTGTGCTGGCACGCCCTGTACTGTTTCCATGCCGTCAGCCAATTACTTCTTGGCGTCCTTCTTAACGTCTTTCTTGTCGCCCTTCTTGGCGTCTGCAGCAGCGTCCGCCGTTTCCGGCTTGCCCTTCTTCATAACCTCTGGCTCAGCCGAGGTAGCTGCGGCAGCGACCGCGTCAGGCGTTGCAACCACTTCTTCTCTCACTGCAACGACGTGAGCCACGGCGGTCTCTTCATCCGTGATGAACTTCAGCTTGCCGCCATGTGGCAGCGCAGAGACGCGCAGAATCTGTCCAAAGGCCAACTCGCTGACATCCACATCAATGTGGCTGGGGATATCGGCAGGCAGACACTCGACGGTAACTTCGCGCAGAATCTGATCCAGAATGCCGCCCTGGGTCTTGACACCCACGGGCACGCCCTGCAGATGGATGGGAACCTGCACGCGCATGGCCTTGTCCATCGCGATGCGCTTCATGTCGATGTGCATCAGCGCGCCACGAATTGGCTCGTACTGCCAATCGACGATCATGACTTTAGTCTTGGCGCTGTTCTTGGCTCCGGTTACTTCCAGATCGAAAATGGTGTTGTGTCCCGACTCAGAGTAGAGGATGCGCAGAATCTGCTTGGGGTCTACCGTTATAGCCACAGAGGGCTGCTGCGCGCCGTACACGACGGCAGGAATCTTTCCGGACACGCGCACGCGGCGAGCAACATTCTTGGTGAATTTGCCTTCGCGAGGCGTTGCGGTCACAACTTCTTTCGTAACTTCTTTTTTTGTAACGCTCATGTTCGTTTCCCTTCGGGCACGGCTCTATGCCGCTCCCTTGTCGCGGTGGAGTGGACTCCGCCGCAGTGGTTGATTCCAGCAACGGCCAGAGCCGCATTTGGATTTCGGTTGTCGAAGGCCTGCGTTAGGTAAATAGCGAACTAACGCTGGTCTCCATGTGGATGCTCTCAATGGCTCGGCCAATCAGTCCGGCAATCGAAAGCACCTTGATCTTCGATGACGCACTCGCTTCCTCGCGTACTGGGATCGTGTTGGTGACCACCAGTTGTTCGAGCCGCGAACTTTCAATTCTCTCCATCGCCGGCCCGGACAGTACTGCATGCGTCGCGCAGGCATACACTTTTTTTGCCCCTGCTTCCATCAACGCATCCACCGTCTTGACCAGCGTTCCCGCCGTGTCCACGATGTCATCGAGGATCAGGCAGGTCCGTCCCTCCACGTCGCCGATGACGTGCATGACCTCGCTTACGTTCAGGTCGGTGCGGCGTTTATCGACGATGGCCAGAGGCGCTTCCATCTTTTTGGCGAAGAAGCGCGCGCGCTCTACGCCTCCGGCATCCGGCGAAACTACGGTTAAATCCGGCAGATTCAACTCCCGGAAGTGGCTGACCAGCACCGGGCTGGCAAACAGATGATCCACCGGGATATTGAAAAATCCCTGGATCTGCGCCGCGTGCAGATCCACCAGCAGAGCGCGATTGGCGCCTGCGGTGGTCAGCAAATCGGCCACCAGCTTGGAGGAGATGGCCACGCGAGGCCGATCCTTGCGATCCTGGCGCGCATACCCGTAGTAGGGAATCACTACGGTGATGCGTCCTGCCGAGGCTCGCTTGAGCGCGTCAATCATAATCAGCAGCTCCAGCAAATGCTGGTCGACCGGATAGCAGGTCGGCTGAATTACGAAGACATCCGCACCGCGTACATTCTCCAAAAGCTGAAAATATACTTCCCCGTCAGAAAACCGCTGCAGGCGAACCTCGCCCAGCGGCATCCCGACAAACTTGCAGACCTCCTCGGCCAAAGGCCGGTTGGAGGATCCGCTGAAAATCTTAAAGCGCTTGTCCTCGCTGTAGGACTTGGCGCGTTTGCGGCTGACCGCAGGCTTGTCCGCCTGCTTGTCTGCCTCAGCATCCCCATCTTTCGCGACTTCCGCCGCGGTGGGCGCAGTCACCGTTGCATCCCTGTTCATTCCGGACCTCCAGGCTGGTTGGCGTGGCTATTCCGACTGCTCTCGCAAGAGACGATGGCTTTTTCTTGCCAGCAACTCTTCGGGAACCGATCCATCACAGGTGTTCCGATCCTGCGACGGTTAGAAAAATGCGAACCATTTGCAAAGCGATGTGTACAAGCGATTCGCCTTGCCTCCGGGGTGCTGCAACTTCCAAACAAACTGCCCTGCGGTACAAGTTGGCTGGGCGACTAGGAGTCGAACCTAGACAAAGTGCTCCAAAGGCACTTGACCTACCATTAGTCGATCGCCCAACACGAGGCGTGGCCCAGGTTTCTGGCCGCTCGCCTATCCTTCTACTTCCACCATATCCTGCCAGTACTCTGCGCGGCGGAGGGTTGTTGTCCGCATCGCAGGAATGTTGTTAGCAGCCAAAACTTCCGTGGTCGCTCTGGCCTGCGCCTCGGTCGCGTACAGTCCAAACAGTGCCGAGCCGGAGCCGGAGAGCGCCGCGTACAGCGCGCCTGGCTTGTCTGAGGAAGGATTCTGAAGCATCTGAAGAATGCCGTGCAGGGAGGGATACAGCGGGAAAACGACGCATTCAAAGTCGTTTTCAATCCCGGCACGGACAAGCCTGAGAAGCGGTTCCTCGGCCCGGTCTTTCTCTGGAAAGACACCGGTGGCAGGCGTAATATCTTGAGGAGTCGCAGCCAAAGCTGAAACCCATCTACGACCTAGCTCTTCCAGCCTATCGGAAGCCGCCGTGCCGGTCAATCTTTTGTTGGGATTCTGGTCAGTTTTGTTGGAATTCTGGTCAGAAATCTGACTTTTTTGCCAATTTTGCAACGCATCCCAGTCGCGAAAGGCCTGCGGCGTGGAAACGCCAATCGGCGGTGCGGCTACGACGCAGGGCAGCTCCGGCAGATCGGGCAGCGAGGAAACCTGCTCGCCGCGACCTGTGCCCAGCACCGTGCCTCCTACCAGAAACAAAGGCACATCGGAGCCAACCTTGGCCGCTAGCGCCAACCGTACAGCCTGCTGCAACGTCGCGTCCAACTCGCGCTCCAGGCCAAGCAGCGCCGCTATGGCATTGGCCGATCCTGCACCCAGCCCACCCTGCACGGGCAGTTTTTTCTCAATGTGAATGTTCACCTGCGCTGCGATTTGCATCTCCGCCAGCACCAGCTCGACCATCTTCCAGGCCGTGTTGCGCGCGTTGCAGGGAACGCGCGCATCGTTGCAGGTCATCGCGATTTCGGTGGTCGATCCCGGCGGCAAGCGCTTCGCCGTCACGGTGACCCGGTCATAGAGCGCCAACGTCTGATAGAGGGTGGCTAGCGCGTGGTAGCCATCAGGCCGCGTTGGGCCAATGGCCAGGCCAAGATTGATCTTTGCGTGCGAACGAACGTGCGTGGGCATCTACCCAATTCTATGCGGAAGCAGAATGTTTTTGGCCTTCCCTGTCGGCTTTGTTACGGATGCGATACCGTAGGAAGAGAAAGTTGGTTTTGCGGAGCAGTCTATGGTTCAAGCCATCTCCACCTACGTTTTTCTGCGGCGACGTTTACGCGCCACACTGCTGGGCACTCTCGCCAGCACAGGTGCCCATGCTGTCGAAATCTACGCTGCGCGTCCACACTTCGACTACACCAGTCGTACCGATGTCCGTGAGTTGGCCGACTGGTTTCGCTCGCATCCTCTACAACCGCTTTCGCTCCACGCGCCGCTATTTGGCGATATGGAAATGGGTCGCTCCGGCGCGCCCAGCGTGAATGTTGTGCATGGAGAAAAATCCCGGCGCATTGACGCGATGGATGAAATCAAGCGCGCCCTCGAAAGCGCGGAGCAGATTCCCTTCGCCTATCTCATCCTGCATCTGGGTGATCCCGGCGATGGATGGAACCAGCGCGCGCTGGAACACGCGCTGACCGCCGTCGAACATCTCCGCGCCTTTGCTGCGCCACTAGGGGTCAAGCTGCTGCTGGAGAATCTGACGAACGAAGTTGCGCAGCCGGAAAATCTTGCCGAAATTATTTCTGCGGGCCATTTTCGCGACGTCGGTGTTTGTTTCGATGTAGGCCACGCGCACCTGAGCGGCGGTATTCTCGCTGCCATCGACACGCTGGGGCCGCAGATTCGTTCCGTGCATCTGCATGACAATGCAGGAGATCGCGACTCCCACCTTTGGCCTGGAGTGGGTAGACCCGGCGGTGGCAAGATCGCCTGGCCAGAGACCCTGCGTGCGCTGGCTCGTTTGCCGCATTCGCCCGCGCAGGTACTGGAAATTCATGCTTCGCAGGATGCACTGGCCGAGACCGTGGAACCGGCGCTTGTGCAGGATTTTCAGGAGACCTTTGCCTGGCTGACTGAATGTGCAGCGGAAGCAGCAGCGGGGTAGATATTCTCGATGAAAAAAAACAGCATGGCGGACAAAAAAATAGGCTCCATCCAGCCCGGACAGGGCATCCGCATTCTGGGCGTTCCGCTCGATTTGGGCCAGTCCCGTCGCGGTGTCGATATGGGGCCATCTGCCGTGCGTGTTGCGGGCCTACAAGCGCGGTTGGAGGCGCTGGGCTACTCCGTGCAGGATGGGGGCAACATCGCCGTCGCCATTGCGGAGATGCAGCATTCCGGCGATCAAAATGCTAAGTATTTAACGTCCATTACGGAGACCTGCACGAGCGTGGCGGAGTTAGTCCTGGAGACACTCGCCGCTGCGCAGATGCCGGTTATTCTCGGCGGCGATCATTCTGTAGCTGTGGGCACGGTCTCCGGCGTGGCGGAGTTTTTTCGTCGCAAGCAGCAAAAGATCGGTCTGATCTGGATGGATGCCCATGCTGACAGCAACACCCCGGAGACTTCGCCCAGTGGCAATGTTCACGGGATGCCGCTGGCTGCGTTGCTGGGGCTAGGCCCGTCGTCGTTGCGCGATATTTTTGGCTGGGCGCCCAAGGTGGCTGCGGAGAACACGGTCTTGGTGGGCGTGCGCGACATTGATGCCACGGAAAAAGAAAACATTCGCCGTGCTGGGATCGCCGAGGTCTACACCATGCGCGACATTGACGAGCGCGGGATGCGTGCTGTGATGGAAGAGGCGCTACGCGCTGCCGGGCATGGAACCGCGGGCTATCACGTCTCGGTCGATATGGATTGGATTGATCCCGAAGACGCGCCGGGCGTGGGCACTCCGGTGCGCGGCGGAGCCACCTATCGCGAGGCGCATCTGGCGATGGAGATTCTTGCCGATCATGGCCGCATGCTCAGCTTTGAAATCGTCGAGGTCAATCCCGTGATTGACGAGCATAATCGCACGGCGGAATTAGCCGTCGAGTTGATATCCTCTGCTTTTGGCAAGAAAATTTTGTAATTCACTTCTGAAAGAAGAATTTGTAGCCAGATGAAAAAACCACGCATCGGAATTCTCTTTGGCGGACGCAGCAGCGAGCATGAAGTCTCGCTGCTCTCTGCCGCCTCTGTTCTCGAAGCCATTGACCGCAGCCAATATGATGTCCAGCTCATTGGCATTGCCAAGGATGGCCGCTGGCTCACCTCCACCGATGCCGAGCGTCTGCTCGAAGCTCCCAAACATGCAGAGCACCATCTGCGCGCTGGTGACCCGGAGGCAACAACAGCCGCTGCGGTGATTGAGCATGGCGACTCGGTTTTGCTGCGTCCCGTGCCCGCGCAACAAGAGAACTCATCCAACTCCCTGACTGTGCTGCAAGTCAGCGCGGAGAAATCTCTGGCCGTCGATGTCATCTTCCCCGTGCTGCATGGCACGTTTGGTGAGGATGGTACAGTGCAGGGATTGCTGGAGCTGGCTGACATCGCCTACGTTGGCTCTGGCGTGCTTGGCTCTGCCGCAGGCATGGATAAAGACGTGATGAAGCGTCTCTTCAGCGCCGCCAAATTGCCCATCACAAAATATGTCACGCTGCTGCGTGCAGACTGGAAGAAAAATCCCAGGCGCGCCACGCAGCAGGTGGAAGCTACGCTGCGCTATCCCGTGTTTGTGAAGCCCGCGAATCTTGGCTCCTCCGTCGGCATCAGCAAGGTGCATGACCGCAGGGAACTGGCTCCGGCCATTGAACTGGCGGCCAGCTTTGATCGCAAAATTGTCATCGAGCAGGGAGTGGGCGGCAAGCGTGGCAAGGCGCGGGAACTGGAAGTGGCCGTGCTCGGCAACGACAATCCGGAGGCATCGGTCGTCGGCGAAATTATTCCGTGCAAGGAATTTTACGATTACGATGCCAAGTATCTCAGCGAAGGCTCGGAGCCGGTGATTCCGGCCAGACTGACCAAGGCTGAGACGAAACGTGTCCAGCAGATGGCCATCGCCGCGTTTCAGTCCTGCGAATGCTCCGGAATGGCGCGCGTGGATTTTCTGATGGAGCCAGGCGCGAGCACCGCAGCGAAACCACGCAAAATTTATCTGAATGAGATCAACACGCTGCCCGGCTTTACTGCCATCAGCATGTACCCGAAACTGTGGGCTGCCAGCGGCGTGCCGTACCCCAAACTCATCGACCGTTTGATTGCGTTGGCGCAGGAGCGGCATCGCGAGAAGATGGCAAATAGCTACAACCTGTGATCGGTGTTCCCCATGCAGGAGTTATTCTTTGGGGAATAACTGGTACAGCGTGACCGCCGTGTGGCCCGATGGGTCGAGCGCAGCAAACCTCGCTCGTTCCACCACGCGGCATTGCGTTTCCACGGTAGCCATGCGCTGCGGCGTATCGCCTGTCCACTGCATGAACCAGCCGGGATGGTAGGTGGAAATTTTTTGCGCCAGCGGCAGGGCGCCGTCGCTGTCCATCGTTGGGAAGCCACCACTCAGCAGGGAGAATTCATCGGCACCCCGGCCAATCAGCAGTGGCTTGACGCTCCGATCCGCCTCGATAATCCGCCGGATGCTTACGCTGGCATTGACCAGGGTATAGCGCGGATGGGCCAGATATGCTGCGATGGATGCCAGATTCCATCCAGTCGATGCCACGATACACGCAGCCAAAATCAGCGCCGCAGTGCGGCGCTTCTGCCAGAGCCATTCCATGAAGAGGAGCGCCAGCCAGGTGGTAGGAACAATCAAGACGACAAAGTAGCGTGGTGGCCCATAGTGGAAAACAAGGAACGCGGCGTATCCGGCTTCCCAGAAAAATGCTGTGACAAATAGCGGATCGCGCCAGAGAAATCGCAGCCAAAAGACTGCGGCGACAAAACCCATCACCGCAAGGGGAAACATCACAGGGTCAACCCAGGTGCCGCGAAAGAAGAAGCGCAGCAGATGGGGCAGGGCGTGTTCGATTTGCGTCAGGGGCTTCAGGCCAAAGATCACCTGAAAATCCGCCGCATACGCATGCGACCAGAGAAATCGCGCGCATCCTAGAAGAAAAACAATAACGCCTATGATTACGGCAAGCAGCTTCCAGGCCTCGGAGCGGTGCTCCCGATTTCTGGCCCATATGGGATAGAGCACGGCAGGCAGCAAAAAAAGCCCAGTCGTTTTTGTCAGAGTTGAAATCGTGAAGACAATTCCGACTACCACCGCCAGCGCGTACTCTCTAGGGCGGAGCTTTCCCGCCAGATACACGGCCAGTAGCAGAGAAAACACAAACGCAGGTTCCAGAATGGCCAGGCGAGAAAAGAAAAATCCTAGAGCATTTGTGGCAAGCAGCAATGCAGTGAGTGTGGCAAAGGTTCGGGAACGATACTGGCGCGCCACGGCGTAGGCCAGCAGCACGCTCATCCAGGTGAAGAGCACGGCCAGGGTGCGTGCGGCGATGACAGAGATGCCCGTAAAATGGAAGATAGCTCCCACAATAAGTGGCCATACCGGCATAAATGCCCCGGGATTCCACCCGCCTGGAATGTACACTTGACCTGTTGTGAAGTGGCGAAGCGCGGCGTTGGTATAAAAACCTTCGTCCGTAAATCTGGCTCGATCCTGGCTGTAGAAATGGTAGCTAGGAAAATCGGCCTGAATATGCCAGAGCCGCAGCCCTAGCAGAAAAACCACGAGAGCCAGCAGCAGAAATCGAGTCGTATATCGCATAGACCAGGCCGTCGATTAGTACACCCATACCGCAGATTTTCAAAGACGTTAGGGTGTCCCGTGTTCCAGCATAGCAGGGGATGTTGCTACAGACGTAACCGATACAATGTCTACGGTATAACGCATGGCTATCCGGTGCTACGGTATTTTGGAAAGTTGGTAAGCCATGCGGGCAGGATGCACGAGCCACAGGTTCCCTACCGGGCAAGCCATTTTGTAATTTTCTGGATGCCATTGCCCATACATCTGCTTTGTCCTTTGGGTTGCGTTTTTATGTTCCGCAAAAAAATATCAAGAATTTTCCAGAGATTCCGGGCGCAACACGATTTTACGCAAGGACATAAAAGGCAATTCAAGTGCATATCGTGAAACGAGACACAGTGCAACGGTGAATCCAAAAACTATTCCGAGTCTGCTTCCGTATGCCACCATATCCCCAGTTTGCATTGGGCCATGCCAGTAGTCGTACAGTTGCATCACAAAGGCATGAGACATATACATGCAGTAACTGATTAGGCCAAAGAAAACCAATACCGGTGAGCGAAGCAACGCGAGATATTTCGATCCAGAATATTCGATTGCAATACGAATAATTCCATAAAAAAGAAAGCATATAGACGAAAGAAGTAGCGCAGTTCCTTGTGTGGGATAAGAAGAAGCTACGAGCTTGCTTTCAGATAGCACGCAAATCAGAGCACTAATGATTATCCACAGCGATGAATTCGCCCAAGTGTTTCTTGTGGGCGCATCTTGGAAGGATTTACGATCGCTAAAACTTTGAGATGCTAGCAGCGCCCCGAATGCCAAGCCATCACAGTGGAAGAATGTAAAAATAAAATCGTGGTGATGAAAAAAAGTAGCAATTAGGCGCAGAATTGGCTCGACGATTATTATTCCGATTGATAAAGCTTTTACCTGCTGAGTCGGCAGCTTCCGAACAAAACGAGGCCAAATCAGATAAAACTGTTCCTCAATAGCTAAAGTCCAATAGGGGCCGCCCAATTGCACATGAAAGATACTGGCAAAGTTTGCAAGAAAGAGTGCGCCGAGAATTACTCCACCAGTGGAATTCTGTATCAACAGCCAAACTGCAGACAGAGATATTAGATATAGGGGAAGGATTCGTAGTGCACGTTTCCAATAGAAATTATGATAAAAATTCTCTGAACTGCGATCCTGCAGTAGCAAAGATGTAATTAAAAACCCAGATAAAACGAAAAATAGCTCTACACCGTACAGCCCATATTCACTCGCGGAGAAAAGTACGCGAACAAAAGGATTCCATCCATCTGGCTGGATCGAAGTAAAGCATAGATGGTGAAAGAAAACAGCAAGCGCAGCAATTCCGCGAAGCCCGTCGAGCTCTGGGATATATCTTTTGTTTCCCAACGTGCTTTGTGTCACGAGTTGTATCCATTCTTTAAATTGCCGAGAAATAAATTCCCCATATGTAGTACGGCCAGCAAGCAGAACTTCCAGGAATTTTCAGATTGTGGGCATCTCATGGTTTATGAATTCTCGCTCGAAGTCTCTGCCGTATTCGTTAAGGGTCTGATGTAGGTATGCCGCGCTATACCTTGCGTCATACTACAATATCGGCATGACGCTGCTCGACGCACAACCCTACGATGCCCGCAAGGCCAGAATTCGCCGCAACATTCTAATAGGCATTCTGATTTCAATCCCCTTTATCGCAGCCTTCAGTTGGTACTTCTGGAACTGGCCCGAAGAGCATCGTATCAACCGCTTCATGCAAGCTGTCGAGACAAAGAATTACGTCGAGGCCTTCGCGCTCTGGAACAGTGATCCTGATTGGCAGCATCATCTGGATCGCTACAAAACCTATACCTATGGACAGTTTGAAAATGACTGGGGGCCGTCGAGTGACTACGGCGTCATTACCAGCCACGCGATCGTAGTCTCTCGGCAATATGGTTCGGGCGTCGTTATTGGAGTGGACATCAACGGTCGCAAAACGCCGCTATTCCTCTGGGTCGAGCGAAAAACCAAGACGGTTGGCTTCTCCCCAGTTGAACTACGGTTTTGACATTTCAATTCTGTCGCGCTTTACGGCTTCAGTCGTAGTATGACCACCCCGTGGCGCGGCACAACGGCGGTGTAGGAATTCTGAATGGTGCCGATGTCTTTGTGTGACCATAAGTCCCGCGCATGCACCGGCTGGGTGAAGCCGACATCTTTCAGGTGAAAGCTGATGGGGTAATCGGAGGTGCCGCGATTGAAGAGCGCGACCGCCGCTTCGCCGTTTTCCAGCGGCTTGCTCCAAACCTCAAATGGCCCCACGGCAGAGACGCGATCTCCCTGCTTGCCCAGCGGGTCCTGATCCACGGCAAGAACATCGTTGTTCATCAAAATGCTTTTTGTTTCTGGAGTCATCTTGCTCAAGTCATTGCCGGCTAGCAGGGGCGCGGCGAGCATGGCCCACAGGCTCATGTGGGTGCGATATTCGTTGTCCGTCATGCCGCCGTTGCCAACCTCCAGCATGTCAGGATCGTTCCAGTGTCCGGGGCCAGCGTACGGGGCTAGTCCCGCCTGAGAAAAGCCAATCAAAGCCATGCGGTTCCAGGTATCGTTGATGTCCCCGGTGGTGCGCCACAGATTGCCACCGACATTGGGCGCCCATTTCCACACAGCGTTAAATCCGTACTGGCACAGGCTGTATACGATGGGACGATGCGTCTGCAACAGCGCCTGGTGCATGGTCTCGTAGGCCTGCTGCATCATCGCCCAGGCTACTTGCTGGTCGTCATGCGATTGGGTCTTCATGATGTAGCCATAGCTGCACAGATCGTACTTCAGGTAATCAATGCCCCATTGCGCGTATGTCTGGGCATCCTGAGTCTCGTGGCCATAGCTGCCTTCGTATCCGGCGCAGGTCTTTGGCCCAGGGGAGGAATAAATGCCCAGCTTCAATCCTTTGGCGTGGACATAATCAGCCAGCGCCTTCATGTCAGGAAATTTGCTGTTGGTGTGGATGAAGCCCTGCGCGTCGCGCTGGCCCTCCCAGGTATCGTCGATGTTCACGTATACATATCCGGCATCGCGCATTCCGCTGGATACCATCGCGTCTGCGGCGGCGCGGACATCGGCATCTGTAACATGCTCTGCAAAGTGATTCCAGCTATTCCAGCCCATTGGTGGCGTGGTGGCCGTGCTGGGCGCGGTAGGCGTCATGCTGGATTGAGCCAAAATCGGCGCGATGCAGAAAAAAATCATGCATAGCCAGAAAACTCTGCGGGATGCGGGTATCAACATTCAGAAGCTCCGAGAAAGAGTTTACTGCAAAGCCATACTGTACTGCTTGGATGCGGTTTCGTCTATTTAAGAACTCGGCGCGATATTCTGGGAGCGTACAGCGGATCGAAGATCACAGAGGATGCATGGCAGAGCGGGAAGAAAACGATGCACAACGCACTCCGTATTCTGAGCGCGGAGAATGCCTGCATTCGTGGACTCCGCTGCCAGAGCGCTGGCTGCAGATGGCCGATGCCCATCCCGACTCGATCCTGTTGCAGACATCTCGCTTCGACGCATCCAACCAGTACAGCTATCTTTTTTTGAATGCCGTACGCACTCTCTCGGCGTGGACGCTCGACGCGGTTCCCGATCTCTTTCGTGACGTGGAAGCAGCGCTGGCCGCCGGCCTCTACGCCGCCGGGTATGTCAGCTATGAATGCGGCTATCACTTTGAGCAAGAACGTTTCCCTCTGGAGCAGGTACTCAATGTAGACCGCGCTGCGCAAGGGCTGCCGCTTGCGTGGTTTGGAATCTATCGTGATCCGATGATCTTTGACCATGCAACAGGTCTGGTCGAAGGAAATTTTGATGCGCCGGGGATTGAAAGCGCTGCGGAGACGCCGCCCATCCTCTTTGCAGAAAACGCCACGCTGGAGACATCGGAGGCAGAGTACTGCGCGAAGATTCGACGCATTCAGGAGTACATTCGCGCGGGCGACACCTATCAGGTCAACTTCACAGACAGAATCACCGTTCCGACTCACCTCTCTGCGGCGACGGCCTATGCGACCTTGTTGCGGCATCAGTCCGTGGCCTATGGTGCTTTCCTGAACGTTGCGGGCCAGCACATTCTTTCTTTTTCCCCGGAGCTGTTTTTCAAAATTGACCAGGGGAAAATTATCACACGTCCGATGAAGGGTACCTTGCCGCGTGGACGCGATGCTGCGGAAGATGCTCAGGCAGCTATTCGGCTCCAGCAGGATGAAAAAAATCGCAGCGAACATGTCATGATCGTGGATCTGCTGCGCAACGATCTGGGGCGCATCTGTACGGCGGGCAGCGTGCAAGTGGAGGATATTTTTTCCATAGAAACTTACGAAACGCTGCTGCAAATGACCTCGACGATATCGGGGACGCTGCAACCCGGCCTGGCGTACTACGACATTTTCAAGGCGCTCTTTCCGAGTGGTTCCATCACGGGCGCGCCCAAGATTCGCACCATGCAGATTATTCGCGAATTGGAGAACAGCCCGCGTGGAATCTATACCGGAGCCATTGGCTTCCTGTGGCCCAAAGGCTCGGCCACGTTCAACGTCGCTATTCGTACCCTGGCGATGCAAAAGGGCGCGGCGTGCATGGGAGTGGGCGGCGGAATCATTGCCGACTCCAACGCGCAGGAGGAATACCGCGAGTGCCTGCTGAAGGCATCGTTTCTGGTGCGGAGCAAACCGGAATTTCAACTTCTGGAAACGATGCTCTGGAATGGAGCCTTCCCTTTTCTCAACCTGCATCTGGATCGGCTGGAATCCTCTGCCTCGTACTTTGCTTTTTCGTTGGATCGCGCTGCAATCACCGCGCAACTGTGGGAGCAATCCAAACGCTTCCCTCCTGAAACCCGTTATCGTGTGAGACTACTGCTGGACGCAGCGGGTAAGGTGACGATCGCGGCCAGCCAGCTTGCGCCCGATATCTGGAAGGGGCGCGTGCTGCTCTCGGCGGAACGTACCAGCTCCCAGGATGTCTTTCTCCATCACAAGACAACGCACCGCGCGTTCTACGAGCAGCACTATGCCCGTGCGATAGCAGCCGGGTATGACGAAGTAATCTTCCTCAACGAAAAAGACGAGGTCACAGAAGGCGCCATCAGCAACCTTTTTATCAAGCGGGAAGGAAAACTGCTTACGCCGCGGCTAGGTTCGGGCGCGTTGTCTGGGGTCTTTCGCCGCCATCTGTTGGAGAGCGATGCGACGGCGGAAGAATGTGACCTGACCGTAGAGGATCTCATCTCTGCGGATGCTGTGTTGCTTTGTAATGCTGTGCGCGGCCTCCGCCCGGTGGAAGTTCTTTGTTTTGGCGCTGCTTTCGGCCTGCCGGATGTCGTATATCCCCCTGCATCTGCCGTGTCGCGCATCACAGCGCAGGCTCCATCGCAGCGGTAGCCTCTTTCTGTTTCAGACTCTCGGATTTTGAGAGTCTGATTTTCTGGATTAAGGAGGGGTTATGTTTCCACGCAATCTCCTCGCTATTATGCTCTTGTGCTTTGGCAATGCTATGTTCGGGCAGCAGAATCCAGCGTCCGCTCTAGCCCCGGCCACGCAGTCCCAGACTGCTCCAGCGCACGCGGCTACGTTCCAGGCCGCTACCCCAGCCGCTCCCGTTATCTCCCTGTTCAGCAGAAAAATCCTGTGACGCCGACACCGGAATCCATCGCCCGTGCCAAAGCGATGTATGGTTTCGACTGCGCCTCCTGTCACGGCGAAACAGGAAACGGCCAGGGGGATCTGGCCAGGGATTTGAAGCTGACGATGCCAGACTTTACCGACCCTGCCACGTTGAAAGACAAGCTCGATGCGGAGCTTTTTGACGCGATCCACAATGGCAAAGGGAAAATGGAGAGCGAAGGTGACCGGGCCAATACCAATGAAACCTGGAATCTGGTGCTCTATTGCCGTTCCTTCGCGAAAAAATCTTCACCAGCCGTTCCTGCACCCACGACTCTGATTCCAGCAACTCCGACCCCAGCCACGCCTGTTCCAGCCGCGAAGTAAGCTGATTCAGGCAGTTAGGCTTGCCCTCCCCACGCTTCTGCTCCAGCCGGGAACAAAGTGCCTGTGATACACGTAATGTGGAGGATGGGTACGCTCGTGATGCCGATGCTGTCCGACAAGCCTGCTCCGGCCAGACGGGGGCAGCCAATCCGCCGCATCTTGGCGGGTGAGGGGACGGCCGTCACACGCAGCAGTCTATCCGCGCCGAAGGAGCAAGGGCCCAAGGAGCAGGGGCCCAAGGAGCAGAGGTTGGAGCGGGGCGTTGAGCACAATTCTGAGGCTGCCACACGGGAAGCTCTTGCGCTCGTGCATCGCTGTCTTCAGGGTGATCCTGTTGCGTGGCAGCACCTGGTGCAGATGCAGCACCGGCGCGTGTATGGCCTCTGCTATCGCTTTACCGGCTGCGCCGCCGATGCTGAAGATCTGACGCAGGATGTTTTCCTGAAGGTCTATCGCAATCTGGAGCAGTTCAATCAGGATCGCGGCAGCTTCCAGACCTGGTTGACTTCGCTGACGCGCAATCTGCTGGTAGATCACTTTCGCCGCAGTCGTCAGGATCGCGACACACGCTCCCTGGACGCGGGCTGGAGTGAACCCGAGGAGCCGCAAACGCTCGCCGACCGCTTGCAGGACGCTCGCCCGGGGCCGCAGGAGCACTCCATGAACCGCGAGCTGCAAACGATGGTGCAGCAGGCGTTAGCGCAGGTCTCACCAGAGTTGCGCGAGGCCGTGATTCTGCGAGACTTGAAAGATATGGATTACAAAGAGATTGCCCAGGTGCTGCGTATCCCGGAAGGCACGGTAAAATCGCGCATCAGCCGGGGCCGCATGGAACTGGCGCGGCTGCTGGAACGTACCCAAGGGTTGAGGATGTAACGTGGGATTGAGGATGTAACGTGAGCGACGCAGGCAAATTCGAGACCCAAAAGGCGACCACAATGGATTGCGCGGCCTTTGAAGCGCTGCTTGTCGATGCGGTAGAGAACGCTCTGCCTGCGGCGGATGCCCTGTCGTTTCAAGAGCATGCAGGTCGCTGCGAACGTTGCAGTCAGCTATTGCTACGAGCGCGCCAGGGGCATGACTGGCTGGCGCTGCTGCGGCAACAGGAGATTGAGCCGCCTGTCGATCTGGTACAGACCATTCTGGCCCGCACCAGTGGTGTACAGCCGATGGGCGGTATGCAGCCGAGGGGTACTTCGCCAATGTCTGCGCCGAGCGTTACAGCATTGCCCCATGCTCCAGGCTATCCGAATCCCGGCTATCTGGCTGTTGGCTATCCCGCAGCGACCATCCTTGCGCCACGTCCCTGGAACGGTACGCCCTGGACGGGTACCTGGAAGCGTCCGGCTCTGGTCACGCTGCGTCGCACGGTTCTGGAGCCACGCATCGCTCTGACGGCGGCGATGGCCTTCTTCTCAATCTCTCTAACGCTGAATATGGTGGGTATTCGCTTGGGCGATCTGCGCCCCGCTGATCTGCGACCCGCAAATCTGCGCCGCACGCTGACGCGTCAATATGTCCTGGCCAACTCCAGCGTGGTGCGGTACTACGAGAATCTTCGCTTTGTGTACGAGGTCGAATCCCGCGTACAGGAATTGCGTCACGCCGCCGAGACCCCGGATTCTTCGGGCGAGCCACAGCAGAAGAAATCCTCTTCGCATTCGTCCAGCAATGGGGCATCGGGCAACGGTTCATCCAATGACGATTCGGAGCCGCATCGAGCGCCCCTGGCGCGTACCCCCACCGCACCGGCAGAGCACGCGCCCACTCCTACTCACAATATGCAGCGGGAGCGCATCATTCAGGTACCGTTGGGCGTGCCTGTCGACGCGGCGCTGCATCTGCCGCAAAGAACGTCTTCTGCGTTTCCGGTTGGCTCATCTTATGATGCAAGAGAGAAGATTTTTTTTGCGATCATGATTTCTACGTCCTTGCGCATCCCCCGTCCTGTCCCCGGTTGCGTTCCTGAAAGGAGCGCGGTATGAACTGTGCCAACCATCCCGATCTTCCTGTCGCGGCCTTCTGCCAGTTCTGTGGCAAGCCGCTCTGTACCAATTGTGTTCGCAGTATCGGGAACATTGTCGGCTGCGAGCCGTGCATGACGGCGCGACTGGGCGCTGCGCCCGCGAGCAACTATTCCGTCCACATGGGCGGCCAGGGCTTCCAGTACACGGCCAGTGGGCCGTTCCCGCCGCCGCATCATCCGGGGGTACCGAATCCATCGCTGGCCTTTGTTCTTGGCCTGATTCCCGGCGTTGGCGCCATGTACAACGGACAGTTCGCCAAAGGCCTGCTGCATGTTCTGGTCTTTGTCATGCTGGTGGATCTTTCACGCTGGAATGGGCTGCTGGGCATTTGCATCGCCGCCTGGATTTTCTATCAGGTCTTTGATGCGTATCACACCGCCATTGCTCGGCGGGATGGCCTTCCGCTGCCGAATCCGCTGGGCATTAATGACATTGGACTTTGGTTTACCGGACTGCATCCCGGCCCACGGCAGAATCCGCCGACGAATGGTGTGCCGGTGAATCCAGCCGCGTCGCCAGAATCTCCGTTTCCACAGGCAGGTGTGCCGGGCGCGCCCGCAGCTTCGCCGTATGCCGCGTCTTTTTCTGCTGCTCCGGGCTTCACACCCGGCATGCCACCTGTGCCTCCTGATCAATGTGACCTGCCAGATTTTCACCCGGGCATTCCCACAGGGGCTGTGATCCTGATGGGTCTCGGCATTCTGTTTTTACTGGGCAATTTCGGTATTCTCCATGGTCACTGGCTGGATCATTTCTGGCCGCTGTTTCTGATTGGCCTGGGCGCATGGATTCTCATTCGCCGCAGTCAGTGGCCACCGCCGGGAAGCAGGCCGCCGGGAGGCAATTCGATGGGAGGCCCGCAATGAATCACTGGTACCAGATTCGTCGTCTTCGTATGCCCGCCTTTTTGATTTTGCTTGGCGTGCTGCTCCTGCTCCAGCAGTGGAATATCCTCAGCTTTGGCAAAAGCTGGCCGTTGCTGCTGATCCTCTCCGGGCTGATCACAATCGCCGAGCGCGCTGCCTGGGCTGCGGATGCAGAGGCGCAGCAACGCCAGCAGGCTCGGGCCACGCAGGCCCCAACGCAGGCCCCAACGCAAGCATGGACGCCGAACGACCGCGATCATGATTCAGGGACGTGGAGCTAGAAACGTGTCGACCGCGCCGCCCAATCCGCCTTCCAATCCGCCACCCAGCCCCCCCCAGCCGCCCTACGCGGACTACGCAAACTACGCGCAGTACCAGGCCTATGCGAATTCTCAACACTATGCTCGCAATGCGGCTCGCACTGCGCAGCGCGCTCAGCGTCGAGCCATGCGCTGCCACTCCATTGTTGGCCCGTTGTTGCTGATTGCCATCGGCACCATTATTTTGTTGATGAACTTTCACCTTCTCGATTCCACGCGCTTCTGGGATTTCTACCGGCAGGGCTGGCCGCTGATCCTGATTAGCATTGGCATCGTGATGGCCGCAGAATCTCTGCTGATGTCCCGCTGGAGGCATTGCTCCACCCGTGTTGGCGGAGCGGTGTTCCTGACAATCCTGCTCCTCGGTCTGGGGATGGTTGCCGCCTATGTCAGCCATGTCAACTGGCCTGCCATCCAATCGCAGCTTGGCATGGATGACGGCATGCACATGCTGCAAATCTTTGGCCAGAAACATCAGGCCACGCAGCAGCTCACGTTGCCGGTCACACTCGGCGGTGTTGTGGTCATCCAGAACCCACATGGGGATGTCACCGTCAACGCAGGAGCCAATACCCCAGCTAATAGCCAGATGTACCTGACACTGGATAAAACCATCTATGCGAATTCCGATAGCAGAGCGCAGCAAAAACTTGACGCGCTCCAGGCCGTTGCGGTCAACACCGGCAACATCACCACACTGCGCCTGAATACCAGCGACTCTGCCAGCGCCGATCTGACGCTCACGCTGCCGCCCAACGTTGCGGTCGAAGTCCATTCACAGTATGGCGATGTCACGGTCAGCGGGCGACAGGCTGCCGTCACCGTTCATTCCGATCACGGGGACGTGCATCTGGACACGATTGCCGCACCCGTGCAGGCCACGCTGCAACGCGGCGACTTTTCCGCGCACGACATCCAGAACTCCGTCACGCTGAACGGACGCATGAATGACGTTACGCTGTCGAACATTCAGGGAGCGGTCACAATGGATGGCGACTTCTTTGGCGATCTGCATCTGGAACATCTTGCTGCGCCGATTCATTTCCACTCCAGCCGCACCAAAATGGAGTTTGCCCGTATCGGCGGCTCCATTGTGCTCGACTCCGGCGACCTGACGGTGAACAATGCAGTCGGCCCGGCGACCGTTGCAACTCGCGCCAAAGATATTGCCCTGACCGGCATCACCGGCGATGTCCATCTACGCAATTCCGATGGCAACATCACGCTGACAGCCGCGCAGCCAATGGGCAATCTGGATGTAGAGAATCACAAAGGCGCAATCGACATCACCGTGCCTGCGAACGCAAAATTCTCTGTAGAAGCCTCAGCGGACGATGGCGAAATTCATACAGACTTTCCGCTCACCACGGAAAATGGCGATCACCACGATACTGTCTCCGGCTCAGTAAACGGCGGCGGCCCCAGGCTGCGCCTGACCACGGAAAAAGGCGACATCACGCTGCACAAAGCCGACGGCGCAGCCAAAAACTAGACGGCAAGAAGCCCTAAGCTAGCTGCAAAAGTTTTCCTTCGGAACCATGTGCTGCTTCCGCTGCAAGCATAGTTGCGATTTCTGTTCTTTGGTTCGAGTCCGGGATATCCCGCCTTGGGTAATCTGGAAATTCATCATAAGTTTTTCCATTTAGCTCACGTCCTGCCTCCCATTTGCGATAGCCACCCCATTGCTTGAAAAAGAACGGGACACGCGCATTCTTGCATTGCCGCTTCAAGGACAGAACCCATTCACGTTTCAGAGGACGTGCTCCGAATCCGCTTTCACCGCCGACAATTACCCAATGGATACCCGTGAGATCGAGTGTCCCGACATCCTCAAGCAATGGCTCAATCGACAAAAAACGTACCAAGGCCTTTGCTTTTTGCAAGTGCTTGATTCTTGGAACACCGTATTTTTTGTCCTCAACACTAACACCCCACCAGATATTGTCCTTCTTGGCGGCAAAGGCTAATTTCCCGTTGAGCAATGACTGAAGGCGTTCCGAACGTTTCGTCAGCACCTGAAAAACATGCCACGAGGCTTCCGTCATGACCCGCGCGACCGACTCAATGTAGGAGTCAGGAATCGCAGGGTGGAAAAGATCGCTCATGGAATTCACGAACACCATCTTGGATTTGCTCCAGCGTAGTGGTTCCAAGAGTTTTTCCGGTACGAGACGCAGTGAGAAACCCTGTTCGTAGGGATGACCCTCCACCCCTCGAAATCTTTCGGAAAAAGTAGCTGCATAGCAATGTTTGCATCCGGGGCTGACCTTTGTGCAGCCCCGTACTGGGTTCCACGTAGCATCCGTCCATTCAATCGCAGATTGTTCAGACATAATCTACTCCCCCTTATGCTCATACTTCTTGAATATGTCGCTGACAATTTTTCCTGCTGCGGGCTTGTGCGCGGCAAAGAAAAGATAATAGACGATAGCGCCAGTGCTGTTCCTCATGGGAATCGGTTGCGGCACATGTGTGAAGTCGGCAATTTTTGTTAGGCGCTCACGGAAGGCTTCCACGACAATTTTTATATCTGTCTTTTCCTTCATATCTTCAAAAAGTCCTGGAGAAATCTGGTACGCCACGCTTTCCCATGTGTCATCGCCCCAAAACCGTGTCATACGTTCTCTATCTGCGACATCTACCTTCTCATAATTTCTCCAGAAAACATTCCTCTGCATATCCATAACTGGAAAATTCAGAAAAATCTCTATGGCTTTTGTATCCGCAGCAGCCTTGATGACATTCCAATCCAGATCAAGTCCGTAAGGGTCAAGGATGCAGAGTGCGCGATGATATCGGTCATACCTGACATTTGGAAATACTTTTTCGATCAAAATGCTATTGCAATCGCCATGATGAATGTGGACATTCTTGCGCCCTTCAGCCAGCCGCTTTAATTCCTGGATACGAGCGGTGTCCATGTCAACAAAATGCAATGTCTCAAAAGGTGGCTGAACATCCAGCGCACGTTTAGGGCTACCTTCGATTACTCTGTCGCTTCCTTTCGCCTTGTGGCGCCCGGCACCGGCGAATCCGTCAATATAAATTGGCAGTAGCCTATTTTTACGAAGGATCGTGTTGTAAGGTTTTGCGTATTCGTCAAGAATGTCGAGTTTAATCTCAGACCAATAGCCAATCTCATCGATTTTTAGCAGGGGAGCCATGCCTTGCAGTATTCGCCTTCCATTCGCTAATGTCAACGGTAAAATTCTGAATTTGCAACCGTCTTTGCGTGGCGGGGCAGCGCTACTCTGTCAGCGCCAGTTTTTGCCGCACAATCTCTTCCGAGCGCGCGGTGACTTCTTCAAACGTCATGCCGGTCGAATCCAGCAGAATCGCATCCGGAGCTGGCTCCAGCGGTGAGGCTGCGCGGTTGCGGTCGCGCAGGTCGCGTTCGTGCATCGCTGCAATGACGGATTCTTCCGTTATCGTGGGTTGCGCCGGGCCACCCTGGCGAAAACGCCGCTGCCCGCGCACCTCTGGCGCTGCATCCAGAAAAATTTTGACCTCGGCATCAGGAAAGACCTTGGTGCCAATGTCACGGCCTTCCATCACCACGCCGCCTTTGGCTCCCAGCGCGCGTTGATGTTCGACCATCCACTGCCGCACCTGCGGATGCACGCTCACCTGCGAAGCGCCCTCGGCTACATCGCGGTCGCGCACGCGCCGCGTCACGTCATGTCCATCGAGCAACACGCGGTTGCCATCCGACTGCGGCTGCAGCTCGATGGTCGTCGTGGCGAACAACGCGACCAGCGCAGCCTCATCCTCAAAGCCAATGTCGTACTCAATGGCTTTAAGCGCCAGCGCGCGATACATGGCTCCGCTCTCCAGATTCAGCAGCCCGAAGCGCCGCGCCAGATGCGCCGCCAGCGTGCTCTTGCCCGCTCCGGCTGGGCCGTCAATGGTAACCACCGGCAGCCGCCGAGGGGTGAGGAGATTTGCAGTTTCGTTCTCAGTCATTCTTCTTTTTCCGTTTGGGGTGCATGGGCTTCATCCAGAACGGCTCCTTTTTGCCCGGAGATGTGTTGCTCGTGCCTGCCTTGCTGGAGCCTTCCTTGGATGTGCGTGTCTTGCCTGGAGCTGCCTTTTTGCTATTTGCTTTGTCGCGTGGCGATTTCTTGGCGTAGGGTTTGCCTGCGTCGAACTTCTTGAACTTCACAGGTGATGTCCCTGGCTCCGAGGCGCGGGGCTTCTTCCATGCTGGCTTCGCTCCGCCGCTGTCGGCTGCTGGCCTGGCTCCAGTTCTGGGGCGCGAAGGCGCATCGCTTCGGGAATCACTTCTGGACTCACTTCGGGGCCGGTCAAATTTGAGATCCCCACTCTTCCGATCACTGCTAGGCTTACTCCCCGGCTTCGTCGCGCCACCGCTCCGTTCACGGCTGCGTGGCTCGTAGCTGCCAGGCTCACTGGACGCTGCGGCATCCGGCCTGCGAAATTCTGGCTTGGAGCCAAAGCGCTTCGGAAAGGGTTTGGATGGAGAGGACTTGGAGACAAATCCCGGACGGCTACCGGGACGTGTGGGCCGAAAGGCTGGCCGCTCGTCTGAAGCTGCTGGACGGTCTGAGCGCGGCCCATCCTGCGAACGCTTCTGTGGCGCATCGGAATAGCTCTTCCGCCTCGCGTCAGGATAGCTTTCGCGTTTCTTGTCGGGATAATCTTTCCGCTTTGCGTCAGAATAGCTGCGCTGCGGCGCGTCGTGCGTGCCGCGCTCCTGCGCATCCTTGGAAGGGAAGGGCTTTGAGGATGGAAAGGGCTTTGCGGACGAAAAAGGCTTTGCCGACGAAAACGATTTTCCGGAAGCGAAAGGCTTCTTGGCGCTGAAGTTCTTCGGGGAACCAAACTTCTTGGCCGCGCCGAATTTCTTTGGCCCAAAGCCACCTGCCGCTGGACGCGCTGGACTGTTTGGCCGAGCTGACCGTTCTGGCCTTTCCGAACGTTCTGAAGCGTCCGCACGCTCTGGGCGCACAAACCCTTCTGCGCGTGCAAAGCCTTCGGGTTGCGCCGATCTCTCTGGCCGATTGGAATACGCTGGCCGCGTCGAACGTTCTGGCCTTGAACGCGGCTCCCACTTGCGAATCGGGCCTCGCCCTGAATCTCGCCCAGCATCTCTTCCAACGCCACGGGCGGGTCGCGCCGCAGAATCATCCTCGTTCGCAAAGATTGTTGGCTCGCTCAGGTCAATCAGCAGCTCAGCGGGCAGACCATCCTTCAGATGCAGCAGCATTCCACCTTCGTAGGGAATGCGTCCTAGCTGCCGCGTCGCCGTCAGGCCATGCACCATCTCGCGCGTTTTGGACTGGCTGGCCAGAGGAGAAAGAAACGCGACAATCTCTTCGTCGGAGGCAGCCAGCACCGCGCTCAGATACAGCGACAGAATGCCGGACAACGCTGCGGGCTGGCCCAGGGCCGCGCCGATGGAGACCTGCTTGGGATAGCGCCGCGAGAGCAAATCCCAGACCGGCGGAACGAACTCGCCCGCATCATCCACCTGCAACAGCGGAACCACGCGCAGATGCCCCCACAGCTCGCACAGCGCGCGCAGGACGGCAGCCTCGGTGATCTCATTCCCCAGGGCGCGTTGCAGCACGCTGAGTGTTTGCGCGCCGTTCTTCTCTAGCTCCTGCCAGCAATGCAGCGCCAGATGCGAGACTCTGCCCTGGCCGGTCTGCGCGGGATCTGCCTTCCAATCGCGGTCGCCGCGCATGGCGTACAGAAAGGGCAGCGCCTCCAGCGTGGCCACAAAATCCGGCTGCTCCCCGGGCGGCGAGATCAGCAGCAGCGGCACCACAGTTTTGGCCTGGATCAGCCGAGCCAGCAGAGAGTGCATACTGCTGCGCTCGGCCAGCGTGGGCTGCGCGAGCGGCTTGCCTTGCAAGGCCTCCAGCAGCGTGGGGGTTGGGGGATTGCCCGGCAGCGTGAGGGGTGCAAGCGGGCAAAATCCCACCGTCTCCAGCCATGCCTGCGCGTCTTCCTGGGTGAGTCGTGCGGTATTGTTCTGGCTCCAACGCTGGAGCCGTGCGGTTTGTAGTTGCTGCTTATTCAACGGAACCCTTTTCTATCGTCTACAACTAAATGCGCTGAAATGCGCGCTGGATGTCTTTCAAAGAATATCGCAAGGCGATGGGGCGGCCATGCGGGCAGCTTGTCGGATGCTCGGTTTTCGCCAGTTCGGCCAGCAGCCAGTCCATTTTGGTCGGCTCCAGCGGCGTGTTGATCTTGATGGCCGCATGGCAGGCAATGGAGGCCGCAATGCGCGTCCGCAGCGTCTCCAGATTGGCCGCCTGCTGCTCGCGCTCGGTCTGCTCCAGCACCTCGTGCAGCATACGCTCCAGCTCGCGCCCCTCCAGCCCGGTGGGAGCGGCCTTCACGGCCAGCGTACGCGGCCCAAATGGCTCGGCCTCAAACCCATTGCGCTCCAGCTCCTCGGCGATGGCGGCAAAGAGCGGCATCTGCTCCGGCTTCAGGTCGAGCAAGACGGGCATCAACAGCCGCTGGCGCTGTACCTGCTCCACTTGACGATCACGCAGAATCTTTTCAAACAGTACACGCTCATGCGCCACATGCTGGTCGATAATCCAGAGACCCTCGGCATTGACCGCCAGAATAAACGAATCGCGCAACTGGCCCAGCGCGCGCAGATCGGCCAGCGAGTGCAGGGTCGCGCCCGCGACATCGGCTAAGTCTTCGGCTGGAGGGATGGCGGCAGTTCCATTGGCAGCCCCATTCATCGCAGCTGGATCCGTTGCAGCTTGATTTGACGGCGCGGTAAAGGGCAGCGGCTGCTCCTGCGGCGGCGGCACTGGCGCGGACAAAGAAAAATACTCTGCGTCCTCGCGCAACGGAATCGGCTCGGAGTCGCGCGTTCTCTGCGCAGGCTGTGTACCTGCCGCACCCGGCGGCCCCGGCATGGGCGATACAGCAGGCACCAGTGCGGGGGACATAGCAGGATTGCTGGTGAGCGCCGTTAAAAAACTGGCCGAGGGCCGCGCCTTCACCAGGCCATTGCGCATGCTGTCCCGCACAAAGTCGTGGATGAAACTCTGCTGCCGAAAACGCACTTCCGTCTTGGCCGGATGGACGTTCACATCCACTTCCTCCGGCGGCATTTCCAGAAACAGCAGCACCACTGGAAACGACGTCGGCGGAATAATGTTGCGATAGGCCTCGGTAATCGCGTGTTGCAGCAGCCGGTCGCGAATCAGACGGCGATTGACGAAAATGTACATCGAGTTGCGATTCAGCTTTTGCAACTCTGGCCGCGAAACAAAGCCGTGCAGGCGCAAAGTTCCCGGTGCCTGTGGCTGCCAGTCCTGCTCGCGCTTCCACGGCGGCAGCTCTGGAACTCCCGCGTGCGCGAAGGGCGTCTCCGCGGCAATCGGCATCAATTGCTCCAGCACCTCGCGGCCAAAAATCTGATAGACGCGATCGGCAATCTTCGCCGCAGGCGGCGCATCCAGCAGCGCGTGGGTTGTGGTGTGCAGCGCGAAATGCTTCTCCGGGTAGGCCAGCGCGTAGTGCGTTACCAGGGCTGCGATATGCGACAACTCCGTCTGTTCGGACTTTAAAAATTTTCGCCGCGCAGGCGTATTGAAGAAAACATCGCGAATGACAAACGTCGCGCCGTGCGGCATGGCCACGTCGGCGACGCGGAGAATTTTTCCGCCAGCAATCTCCAGCTCCGTGCCCACCGGCTCCTCGGCAGAGCGCGTGGTTAGATGAACGCGCGCAATCGAAGCAATGGATGGGAGCGCCTCGCCACGAAAGCCCAGCGTGCCCAGGCTCAGCAGATCGTCGCTGGAGCGAATTTTTGACGTAGCGTGGCGCTCAAAGGCCAGCAGGGCATCGTCGCGCAACATGCCGCAGCCATCGTCTTCTATACGGATCAGTTTGCGGCCACCAGCCTCGACATCCACGCGAATGCGCGTCGCTCCGGCATCGAGTGAGTTCTCCAGCAGCTCTTTGACAATGGACGCAGGCCGCTCCACCACTTCGCCTGCGGCGATCTGATTGGCGACCTGGTCGGAGAGAATGCGGATGCGGCCCATTAGATTTCATTGTAGGCTGCATCCGCGTGTTGGCGGCTGGATTCGGAGACTAGCGGCGCTTTTTGGCCGGAGTAGCCGATGCGCGCTTAGGCTTTGCTGCTTTTGACTTTGATACTTTAGACTTCTTGCTTCCACGGGCAGCTTCAGTGTTGTAGGTGCTGTCGCGATCTCCCACCAGATGCAAGCGCATGAAGTTGGTCGAGCCAGTCTTGGTACGCGTTCCGGCCACAATGCCCAGAATCTCGCGCTGCCGAACGAATCCACCCTCCTCCAAAAGTTGCTCGGCGGTGTCCACCATCTGATCCGTCGTCTTCAGCTTGGGACAATAGATGGGATAGACACCCCAGAGCAGCATCATGCGGCGAACCACAGCCTCCACGCTGCTGAGCGCAAAGATGCGCGGGCCAGGATGATACTTCGAGAGCAGCCGCGCCGTGGTTCCCGTCTCCGTAAAGACGGCAATGGCGCTCACGTTTAGATCCTCTGCCGCGTGCGCCATGGATTCGCAGATGGTCTCTGTAACCGACAACAGGCCGCAGGCCGTCAGGGGATGCCGCAGGCCATCGACGCGCGTTTCGTTGCGAACCTGCAATTCCGTCTCGGTGACAATCTTGGCCATCATGGCCACGGCCTGCACGGGATATTTTCCTGCTGCGCTTTCTGCCGAGAGCATCACGGCATCCGTGCCGTCATAGATTGCGTTGGCCACATCGCTGGCCTCAGCGCGCGTGGGCCGGGGATTTTCGATCATCGACTCCAGCATCTGTGTCGCCGTAATTACTGGCTTGCGGTGCGCGGCGGCGCGGCGAATGATGTGCTTCTGAATGGCTGGAACTTTTTCCGGCGGAACCTCTACGCCCAGATCGCCGCGCGCTACCATCACGCCATCGGCCTCCTCCAGAATGCTTTCCAGGTGCTCAATGGCCTGCGGTTTTTCCAGCTTGGCGATGATCCAGGTGTCCGCGCCTAGAGCCTTAACGCGCTGCTTGACCAGGCGAACATCCTCCGCCGTGCGGACAAAGGAGACGGCCACCATATCAACTTTTTGTCCAATGACAAAGATCAAATCCTCTTCGTCCTTTTCTGTCAGCGAGGGCACCCGCACAGGAATTCCCGGCAGATTGATGCCTTTGTTCTCGCCCAACATACCGCCGTTGACGACATCGCACTCCACATCCCCGCCGCGCACGTTGCGCACCTTCAATTCAATCAATCCGTCGGAGAGCAGAATACGCGAGCCTTTCTCCAGATTCTCTGCCAGCGTCTTGAAGGTGGTGCCAATCACCGAGGCGGTGCCCTCAATCTCTCGCGGCGTAATCATGAGGCGCTGGCCGCTCTGGAGCAGCACCGGCTTGTGATCCTTCAATTTCCCTGTGCGAATCTTTGGCCCCTGCAGATCGGCCAGAATGCAGATTGGCTTGCCAATCTCTGCTGACACCTTGCGCACCATCTGGATCAGCTTGGCTTTTTCCGGGTGCGTGCCGTGAGAAAAATTCAGTCGGGCGATATCCAGCCCAGCCAGCACCAGCTCGCGAAATGCAGTTTCGTTGTTGCTTACCGGGCCAAGCGTGCCCACAATTTTCGCTCTGCGAACGGTTGTCGCAGAGGTTTCTTCAGAAAGCGCAGAGTACATTCTGTCTCCAGGGAGTTGGGATCATTCGGATCGAACACCTAGCGGTCATTGTACCGGGTAGCAGACTCCTGCATCGGGACAAAGGCGTGGGGAACCTGATTCGGCGACACTGCGGGAAGTTCATTGCAGCAATTTTTCTGCGATTTTGGAAAGACCTCTGCGTTGAACTCCGCTCCAATCATTACGCTGATCAAAAGGATATACAGCCAGATTAGCAGCGCCACGCCCGCGCCCAGGGAGCCATAGACCTGCGCGTAGTTGGCGTGCCGCGTCACATACCAGCCAAAGACCAGCGTGGAAGGAAACCACAGCACCGTCGCCAGCACCGCGCCCGGCATCACGCGCCGCCAGGATTGCGTGCGCGGCGTGCCGGTATGGTAGATGGTCGCGATCACGGCGATGCTGGTCGTCATGGCCAGCAGCCATCGTGCCACGCGCCAGGCCATCAAAACATAGCTGCGCAGATCGTGCCCAGACAGGTAGATCATCCACAACTCAATCTGGTGGCCAAAAACTACGAAGAGCGAGGCAACCATCAACGGGAACAGCGACAGTGGCACCAGCAGAAACGCAATCGCGCGCTGATGCCAGACGCTCCACAATCCCACGGGCAGCTTGTAGGCGCGGCGCGAGCACTCCATCAGCGTAGCCATAACACTGCTGGCGGCCCAGACGCTGACGATGGAGGCAGAAACCAGCAGATGCAGCGGTCGGCTATGCGCGCCCTGAAAGTAGGCCAGCAGAACGGGCGGCACCTGTGGCGGAAACATCTGGTAGAGCAGCATACGCACTTCAGCGCGCATAAACTGCGCGCCGGGCATGATGGCCACCAGCGTTGCGCCCACCAGAATGGCCGGGAAGACGGTGAAAATCGCGGAGTAGGCGGCAGCCTTGGACATCATAATAATGTCGTCCGAAAGGCTGTTCACAAGCGCGTGCCGCAGATGTTTGAACCAGCACAACATACTAGGGGAAGACTAAATGAAGTTGCAGGCAGACACCATAGCTGCGGCCATCTTTGCACGGATTAATGCGGGTGCCCCAGGTCTCGATTTTGAGACCTGGGAATTTTCCCGCTTGCCTCGACAATTCCACAGGCGTAAGCTGGCAGATGTTACGGGCGGTATCCCGCGCAGGTCGATTTCGACCAGCAATCAAGGGAACGGCACTGGAGACACCATGAAGCTCACCCCTTCCTCAAGCTCACAAGCTAGCGCGCAGTCAGATCAAAAATCCGGCGCACCCACTGCACCTACTGCTTCGACGACATCCTTTAAAGTCACGCTGCCTGCGTTGCAGGAAAAAAAGCGCATCCACACGCCTATTGCCGCGCTCACGGCCTACGATTTCGCCTCAGCGCGCATTGTCGATGAGTCGGACATTGACTTGGTTCTGGTCGGCGACTCGCTGGCAATGGTAATGCTGGGCTATGACAGCACGCTGCCCGTCACCGTGGACGAGATGCTGCTCTTTACCCGTGCCGTGCGGCGCGGCGTGCGCCGAGCGCTGCTGGTGGCCGACATGCCCTATGGTTCGTATCACGCCAGCGTCTCGGATGGCGTGACCAACGCGCTGCGCTTTCTCAAGGAGGCCGGAGCCGAGGCCGTCAAGATTGAAGGCGGTCGCAATCGCGTCGAGCTGGTTCACGCGCTGGTTGATGCCGAAGTACCTGTCGTCGGCCATATTGGATTGACCCCGCAATCCGTGCATCGTATGGGTGGCTATCGTGTGCAGGGAAAATCCTTTTCTGCGGCAGAACATCTCCTTGAAGACGCGCACGCGCTCGAAGCCGCAGGCGCGTCCTTGTTGGTGCTGGAAGGGATGCCGCGCGAAGTGGCCGCGCGCATTACGGCGGAGCTGACTATCCCCACCATCGGCATTGGCGCTGGCCCGGAGTGCGATGGGCAGATTCTGGTGCTGCACGATCTGCTGAATTTGACCTTTGCTCCCGCCGCAAAATTTGTTCGTCGCTATGGCGATGTTGCCGCGCAGATGCGCGAGGCCGTCGGCCAGTATCGACAGGATGTTGTCGCACGCGCCTTTCCCAACGATGCCGAGAGTTATCACCTGACGCACGAAGTTCACGACCGCCTGGAGCAGGAACGATTGGAGCAGGAACGACCCGATCAGGACGGGCACGCAATTCAGCTTAAAAAGGCATAGTCCAACAGCCCATGCAGATTCTCCATACGATCCCAGAGATGCGCGCCGCACTGCGCCTGCTCCGCGCAGATAAAGGTACGGTCGGCTTTGTTCCGACGATGGGCGCGCTGCATGACGGGCATCGCTCGCTCTTCCAGGCGGCGCGGTCGCGTTGTAATGTTGTCGCCGCATCCATCTTTGTGAACCCGATGCAGTTTGGGCCGAATGAGGATTTCGCTCACTATCCACGCACCTTTGATGCCGATTGCAGCATGTTGGAGACCGCGCGCGTCGATCTGCTCTTCGCTCCCGACGCAAAAGAAATCTATCCCACGGGAGCCAGCACCGTCATCCGGGTTGATGGCATCCGCGACCGCCTCGATGGTGCTTCGCGTCCTGGCCACTTCGATGGCGTCGCTACTGTTGTCGCGAAACTCTTCCACATTGTGCAGCCCGATCTGGCCTTCTTCGGGCAGAAGGATGCCGCGCAGGTGGCCGTGCTGCGTCGCATGGTGCGCGATCTAAATTTTCCGGTGGAGCTGGTTGTCTGCCCTACAATTCGCGAGGCTGATGGGCTGGCCATGAGTTCGCGCAATCGGTATTTGTCGTCCGAAGAGAGGCGACAGGCATTGGTCTTGTCGCGTGCTGTACGCACCGCTGAGACGCTGGCGCAGAGCGGCGAACACAATCCCGCGCACCTGCTCGACGCCATGCGCACGGTCTTGACTGCGGAACCTGCCGTCAAGATTGACTACATCGAAATCGTGGATGCCGACACGCTCTTGTCCGTTGCAGACACTGGCTCTGGCGCTCTGGTTGCCGTGGCCGCATATGTCGGCGCAACGCGGCTGATCGACAATCTTTTGCTTGCTATGCCACAGAAATGATTTCTACTTGGCCTTTGCATTCGCTTTCAGAATCGCCAGCACCTCTTCGGCGTGACCCTCCGGCTTGACCTTGGCAAAGATGTGCAGCAGGCGCTGATCTGGGCCGATTAAAAACGTGGTACGCTCGATGCCGATTACTTTCTTGCCGTACATATTTTTTTCGCGCAGCACGTCAAACTGTTTGCAGACCACTTCATCCACATCAGCCAGCAGTGTATAGGGCAGGCTGAATTTCTCCTGAAATTTCTTCTGCGCCTTGGGCGTATCGCGCGAGATGCCCAGCACGGCTGCGCCGGTTTTCTGGAGTTTCGTCAGCGCGTCGCGAAAGCCGCAGGCCTCAATGGTGCAGCCCGGCGTGTCAGCCTTAGGATAGAAAAACAAAACCACAGGCTTGCCGGAAAAGTCCGTCAACTGGACGGTCTTGCCATCCTGATCCTGCAGACTGAAGTTTGCTACTTTGTCGTGGACTTCCATCGAGTGCCATCTAACGGCAACATCTTCCGGATCCCGCGTGACGGCACTGCATTCTCGCACAAATCGCGAGGCTCGCAAGAGCCGCGCAAACGCAGAATATATCCAGGAAGACGTTGTGAAAGCGTGTAAGGATAACGCCGGCCGAGCAAATGAACACGGTGATGAGACCGCCACTTCGGCGTGTATACAACCGCTTTTTCATGATGACACCTCCAAAAAACTATTGTAAACCATTATTTTGTGGAGCGGTGAATGCTGCGCCTACAGCGGAAGCTGCTTGAGCCAATCGCGGAAGGCTGGCCCCAGATCGTCGCGCTCCAGGGCAAATTGCACAGTCGCCTGTAGGAATCCCAGCTTGTCTCCGGCATCGTAGCGCTTGCCTTCAAAGCTGAAGCCATAAACCTTTTCGTGTTGCAGCAGGCTGCGAATGGCATCGGTCAATTGCAGTTCATTGCCTGCGCCCAGTGGCGTCTTCTCCAGTACATCAAAGATGCGCGGCGTCAAAATATAGCGACCGATAATGGCGTTTTTCGATGGTGCGGTGCCCGCCTTCGGCTTCTCCACCAGATTTTTTACTTCCATCACGCGCGGATTTTTCGCCGTGGGCTGGCAATCCAGCACGCCGTAGGAAGAGATGGCCGCACCTTCGACGACCTGCGTGGCCAGAATCGAAGATTGCACCTCGTCGAAGACTTCAATCATCTGTTGCAGGCAGGGCTTGGTCGCGTCGATTACATCATCGGGAAGAATGACGGCAAATGGCTCATCGCCCACCAGGTCGCGCGCCATCAACACGGCGTGGCCCAGTCCCATCGCCTCTTTTTGGCGGATGTAGGCGATGCTGACCAGATTGGAAATCTGCTTCGCCAGCGCCAGCAGGTCGTGCTTGCCGCGCGAGGCAAGCTGGTGTTCCAGCTCAAAGCTGATGTCGAAGTGATCTTCGATGACGGTCTTGCCGCGCCCGGTGACGATGATGATCTGCTCGCATCCGGCGGCGACGGCCTCTTCCACGCCATATTGGATGATGGGTTTATCGACGACCGGCAGCATTTCTTTGGGAATGGCTTTGGTTGCGGGCAAAAAGCGCGTGCCCAAACCAGCGGCGGGAAACACAGCTTTGCGAATTTTTTGTTTTGGCATTGTCTCAGCTACCTAGTTTCTCATTCCTGCCTGGTTTCCCTTTCCTAAGATGGCACGTCCCCAGTCAAAGGTTTTCTTTGCTGCATGGATTGCAACTGTCCGATCAGTTGTACCATTTCTGCAAGAAACTCTGCGGGCTGGCTAGCTTTGACCGGGAAACGCAGCACGCCTTGCGGAGTAAATTGCGCGCCCCGCTTGGCGTTGCGGGCCACTAGCTGCATCAGCTTTTCTGGATCAATGTTGGCATTTTCCATAAAGCGCAGGCTCACAAATTCTCGCTTGCGGTCGATCTGCGCGATCCCAGCCTGCTCGCACAAAACGCGAATGCGGCCAGCGGAGAGCAGATGCTCGACCGGCTCTGGAATCGCGCCGTAACGATCCACCAGCTCCGTGCGAATATCGTCGAGTACAGTTTCGTTTTCCGCTCCAGCAATGCGCTTGTACATGCGCAGGCGTTGATTTTCTTCTGCAATGTAGTTGCCATCAATGCGCAGCGAGATGCCCAGATTGAGCTGCACGGAGAGCTTGCTAGCCTGGTCTTCGCCCTTAAGCGTGCGCACGGCCTCTTCCAGCATGGTGGTGTACAGTTCAAAGCCAACGGCCTCAATGTGGCCGCTCTGTTCTCCACCGAGCATGTTGCCCGCGCCACGCAGCTCCAGATCGAGCGCGGCGATTTTGAAGCCCGCTCCCAGGTCGGAAAACTCCTTCAACGCGGCCAGCCGCCGCCGCGCAATTTCCGTCAATTCCTGATCTGGCGGAATCATCAGGTACGCATACGCGCGGCGATTCGACCGGCCTACGCGCCCGCGTAGTTGATAGAGTTCGGAGAGTCCATGCCGATCCGCCCGATTGATGAGGATGGTGTTGGCCAGCGGAATGTCCAGACCATTTTCAATGATCGTGGTGGCGACCAGCACGTCATATTCATAATTCATAAAGGCCAGCATCACGCGCTCTAACTCCGTCTCGCCCATCTGCCCGTGGCCCACGACGATGCGTGCCTGCGGTACCAGCTCCTGAATCCGCGCGGCAATGTCGTAGATGGATTCGACGCGGTTATGCACCACGTATGTCTGTCCACCGCGCTCCATTTCTACTTCAATCGCAGAGCGGATGATCTTCTCATCAAACTTCGCCACCACAGTCTGGATGGCCATGCGATCCTTCGGCGGCGTTTCAATTACGCTCATATCGCGCAGGCCCACCAGAGACATGTGCAGCGTGCGTGGAATCGGCGTGGCCGACATTGCCAGCACGTCAATCTCGCGCCGCATCTGCTTCAGGCGCTCTTTGTGACGCACGCCAAAGCGCTGCTCCTCGTCAATGACCAACAAGCCCAAATCTTGGAAATTTAAATCCTTCGACAGCACGCGATGCGTGCCAATCAAAATATCCACCTTGCCCTGCTGCACTTGTTCGAGCACCTGCTTCTGCTCTTTAGGCGTGCGAAAGCGCGAGATCATCTCCACCTTGACGGGGAAGGCGGCAAAGCGGCGCTTGAAGGTTTCAAAATGCTGGAAGCAGAGCACCGTCGTCGGTGTCAGCACGGCGACCTGGCGACTATCCTGCACAGCCTTGAAGGCCGCGCGCATGGCGACTTCGGTCTTGCCGTAGCCCACATCGCCGCAGAGCAGGCGATCCATCGGCATGGTCGATTCCATGTCGTGCTTGATGTCGGCAATCGCGCTCAGTTGATCTTCCGTTTCGTTATAGTCGAAAGCATCTTCAAACTCGCGCTGGAGTTGCGTGTCCGGCGTAAAAGCATGGCCCTGCGCCGCTTTACGCACGGCATACAGCTTCAGGAGTTCATCGGCCATGTCCTCCATCGCTTTTTTGACGCGAGCCTTGGTGCGCGTCCACTGCTGCGATCCCAGCTTGTTCAGAATCGGTGCCGGGCCGCTCTCGGTGGAGCGATATTTCTGGATCAGATCCAGCCGCGTCAGCGGAACATATAAGCGAGCCTGATCGGCAAATTCCAGAATCATGAACTCAACGTTCAGGCCATCCTGCGAAATCTCCTTCAGTCCCAGATACCGCGCAATGCCGTGCTCAACGTGAACCACGTAATCGCCGACAGTAAGATCGCGAAAGTCGGAGATGAAGGCTGAGGTCTTCGATTTGCGCTGCTTCGGTCTAGGTCGCGCTGCAATGACGTCGGCCTCGTCGGTCAGATCATTCGCGCCAAAGATCACCAGCCGCGCATCGGGCAATACCACGCCGTTGGCAATTGCAGCGCGCACAATCACTGGAGCGTACAGGTCGCGTCCCAGATAACTGGATTCGTCATACTGCGTCTCGCTGCCAATGTGCGGATTGCGACTGCCGATGCGATAGGCGATGCCGTACTCGCGCAGAATTCCCGCCAGTCGCTCGACCTCACCCTGATTGGGAACAGCCAGCAGGGCGCGGGTCTGCTGCTCGGCAAGTCCGCGCAACTGCTCGACTAACGCGGGGATCGACCCATGCAATCGCAGCGTGGGCCGCGTGGAAAAAGCAGTCTCGCTCAGCGAGGTGGTGTCAGTGTCGAGAATATCCACCGCGCCCAGTTGATCCAAATCCAGCCCCGGAGCTGTGGCCACGCGCGTCTGCCACTCCCACGGAGAAAGGTACAAATCCTCTGGAGTAAACAGTGTGTCGATGCCGCTGCGCTCATGGCGCTGCTGTACTTTGTTCCACCAGCGCTCCAACTGGTTCTGCACCATCGCCGGTTCTTCGACAAAGATGCGCGCCTTGGGCAGCAGATCGAAGATGGTGTTGCGCGAGCCGGAGGCCGCAGCCGCAAAAAACTCCCAGCCGGGAAAAACCTGTGCACCCTCGGCGGTTATAGCGGCTGTCTCCGTTACGGGCGAATTGGAAGCGTCGCCCTCCAGGCGCTGTCCGCTCAGGCGCAGATGCACGCGCGTCAACAGCGCATCCGTCAGGGGAGTTTCGGTCAGCGGCAACAGAATCGCCTCATCGGCAGGCGAGGCCGAGCGCTGTGTTTCTGCATCGAACTTGCGCATCGACTCAATCTCATCGCCGAAGAATTCAATGCGCACCGGGCGGTCCGACTCCGGCGGATAGACATCGAGAATGCCGCCGCGCAGCGCAAACTGCCCGGCCATCTCCACCATCTCCACGCGCTGGTAGCCGACCGTGGCCAGATGCGCGACCAGCGAGCCAGGATCGACCTCTTCGCCGCGCCGCACCGTGCAGGTCAGGTTGGCGTAATGCTCGGCAGAGAAGATGCGATAGCAGGCCGATTCGATGGGCAGAATAATGACGCGAGCCATGCCGCTGGTCATCTTCCACAATGCGACGGCGCGCTGTTCTTGAATCTCTAAATGCGGCGAGAGATTTTCAAAGGCCAGCACATCATGCGCGGGCAGGCGAATCACGGACTCGCGATCCATTGCGCCAGTCAGATCGCAGGCCGCCTGCACGACAAGCTGCAAGGATTCTGCCGCGCGATTGTCGGCGACCACCACAAAGACCGGAGCCTTGGCCGCACGCGCCAGCAGCGGCAGATAGATCGCGCGCGCCGTTGCTGTCAGCCCAGAGACGCGACGACGCCCCACTCCAGCAGCCAGAGGCTGACGGATGCGAGTGAAGGCGGTCGCGTTTTCCAGTTCGGCGAACAGGTCGCCAACGAAAGGCAGAATCATGGGTTAAGTCGTGCGTGCGTCGTGCGTTGAATCACGCGTTGAATCGTGCGCTGGGTCGTGTGTGGTGACTAACTAATTTCCAAAATGTTTTCATCCTTGGCGGCGCGTTCTTCGGCGCGCTCGGCCAACTGGCGCGCGATGGCATAAAACGCCTTGCCCTGCTCGGAGTGTTCTCCAGCCAGCGCCACCGGCAGTCCGCGATCCCCGCCAAAGCGAATCTCCGCGTTCAACTCAATGGTGCCAAGAAAGGGCAGATTGAATTGCTTGGCTGTCCGCTCGGCCCCGCCCGTAGAAAAAATGTCGATGGATTGATGGCAGTGCGGGCAGTTGAAGTGGCTCATATTTTCGACCATCCCCAGCACGTCCACCTTCACCTGATGAAACATCTCCAACGCCTTGCGCGCATCCTGCAACGAAACATCAGAGGGCGTTGAAATCACCACCGCGCCGGTCAGCGGAACCGTCTGCACCAGCGAGATCACGACATCGCCCGTCCCCGGCGGCAGATCGACGATCAGATAGTCGAGTTCCCCCCAGGTCACCTGCTGCAAAAACTGGCGGATGATCTGGTGCAGCATCGGCCCACGCATCACCAGCGGCTTGTCGCCCGGCGAGATCGAACCGACGGAGATCAACTTCACGCCATGTGCTTCCAGCGGCTCGATCTGATTATTTTCCAGCACGCGCGGCTGGCGCGTCGCACCCATCATCATCGGCACGTTGGGGCCGTAGATGTCGGCATCCATCAGGCCCACGCGATGGCCCAGCCGTGCCAGCGCAATGGCCAGATTCACGGCCAGCGTGGTTTTGCCCACGCCGCCCTTGCCCGATCCCACGGCGACAATGTGCCGAATTCCCGGCAGCGGTTGCGGCCCCTGCGCGTTTTGTGGATGACTGCCTGCGTGTCCCATACCTTGCGTTCTCCTCAATCGGAAACTTGAAAATTAATCGGAAACTGGAAAATTGTTTTTGCGCGTCTACTTTTTCGCGCGTGTTGTTTCAATTCTGTTCTGGCGCTTGCGTTCCTGTTCGCTCTTGCGTTGCTCACGCCGACGGCCAGCATCCGCAAAGCGGCGCTGCTCCTCGCTGGTTTCACTTTGCATGGGAGGCACCGGGACGCTGCGGCCCTGCTCGTCAATGGCGACAAAGGTCAGATAGGCGCTCGCAACATGGCGGGTCACGCCGACCATCGCATTTTCCACCCAGACCTTGACGCCAACTTCCATCGACCGGGTAAAGACGCGGTTGACGGAGGCCTTCAGGATCAGCAGGTCGCCGATGTGAACCGGCGCGATAAAGTCGATGTGCTCCATCGAGGCCGTCACCACCGGGCGGCGGGAGTGTCGATAGGCGGCCATCGCCCCGACCAGATCAATAAAGTGCATCAGTCGCCCGCCCAGCAGATTGCCCATCGTGTTGGTGTCGTTGGGCAGAATCAGCTCGGTCATCTCCGACTGCGATGCGGAGACGGTGCGCGATTCGGAGGAGTGGGGAGCAGCGTCCATCGTTCTAGCCTGACCGGAACAGGATTTTCCAGCAATTTCTCTCTTTATTCTACGCTGCGGTCGGCGGGGAAATCCGTCGCTGGGAACAGACGGCTTGAGAGGGTTTTCTCTCCTCTGTATGGTGGAAGAGAACGCATAACCCCGCAGCGAGTATGCGGAAGCCGCAAGGGAAGCAGGGAAATGATGGACAAAGTCGCCGCACTCACGCAAATTTTAGAGCAGAATCCTGACGACGCCTTTGCGCGCTACGGACTGGCAATGGAGTATGCCAACCAGAACGATATGGCCGCCTCGCTCACGCAGTTTGAGCTGCTGCTGGCCCGCCACGTTGACTACACGGCCGGATATTTTATGGCCGCGCAGACTCTGACCCGTGCCGGGCGAATCGACGAAGCGAAGGCTCGCCTCACGCAGGGCATTGCCAGCGCGCAGCGCACCGGCAACTCCCACGCGCTGGCTGAGATGCAGGCAGCTCTCGAAGATTTGGAAGCATGATCTGGAAGCGTAAGGTACCCAAAAACAGTACCCTGTCGTAAGTCCTGCTCGTCTTGAATTCAGGCGTGAATTTCCCAGGATTCGTGCTATAAGGAAGGTACCTTCCTTATCGAGCTGATTCCTACCTTAAGAACTAGCTGGAAGCCACGCGCTGCATGTTTTGTTGGATTCCACCTCAGCGGCGCGCGCTCCAAATTCATTCGTAAGCTCTTGTCAATTCTTTTGCGCTCGTCCAGGAATTCCGTCCTGGGATTTCTATTTTTGTTTCTTCTGCCGAGGTATCTGCATGTCCCCGATTCTGTCCGTAACTCCGTCCACGCTGCGCATCCGTGTGTCCAGCCCTGTCGCCAATCGCCAGAATTTATTGACTACACGCGCAGTGATGTTGCTGGCGATCTTTGTTGTTCTGCTGTCTACAATGCAGGCGCCCGCGCAGGTCGTGTCGGGATCAGTGGTTGTTGCGCCGAGTATCAACACCTTTGCGGGCAATGGCACCGGGGCGTATAGCGGGGATGGAGCTGCGGCGACCAGCGCAGCGGTATGGAATCCCACAGGCGTGGCGCGGGATAGCGCGGGCAATCTCTATATCGCGGACACAGCCAACCAACGCGTTCGCGTCGTGGCGGTAACGACAGAAACGATCCTGGGTATCAGCATGACCGCAGGCAACATCTACACTGTGGCGGGTACAGGCACGGCGGGCTACGTCTCGACGCAGGATAGTGGCCCGGCGATCAGCGCCGAATTAAACTCTCCGGCGGGTGTTGCCGTCGATAGCGCGGGCAATCTCTACATTGCCGACACAGCCAACCAGCGCATTCGCGTCGTAGCGGCAGCAACAGAAACGATCCTGGGTATCAGCATGACCGCAGGCAACATCTACACCGTGGCGGGTACAGGCACGGCAGGGTATGTAGCGATTCAGGATGGTGCCCCGGCAACCGCAGCGGAGTTAAGCACTCCCAAGGGTGTGGCGCTGGACAGCGTGGGCAATCTCTACATTGCCGACACAGCCAACCAGCGCATTCGCGCCGTGGCCGTGGCGAATGGAACCATCAACGGTCGCAGTGTGCAGGCAAACAACATCTATACCGTGGCAGGCAATGGCACGGCAGGCTATGTCTCGACGCAGGATGGAGGCTCGGCCATGAGCGCCGAGCTAAATTCTCCGACGGGCGTGGCCGTTAATAGCGCAAACAATCTCTACATCGCGGATTCCCTGAATCAACGCATTCGCGTCGTGACCAGCGGAATCATCTTGACCGTGGCAGGCAATGGCACGGCAGGCTATGTCTCGACGCAGGATGGCGGCGCGTCCACGAGCGCCGAGTTAAACTCCCCGACGGGCGTGGCGGTCGATAGCGCGGGCAATATCTACATCGCGGATTCCGTCAATCAACGCATACGCGTTGTGCCCATCGCGGCAGGAATTATTTTTGGCCAGAGTGTCTCCCCGGGCGATATCTATACTGTGGCGGGCAATGGCACGGCAGGCTACAACAACGATGGCATCGCGCCCACCAGCGCGGAGTTGGACTCTCCCATGTGCGCGGCCTTGGATGGCGCAGGCAATCTCTACATTGCGGACGCATTGAACAATCGCATTCGCGAGGTGAGCGCGAACGCGACCCTGCCAACGACGGCAGTGGGAGCGACCAGCGCTACGCAAAATGTTCTGGTACAGTTCACCGCAGCGAGCTTGATCAACGGCATCAGCGTGCCCAAGGCGCAGAATGGCGCGCAGGAGTTTACGGTGGGCGCGGTCACTGGCTGTGATATGAGCGGCGGACATGCCAATGGCGCAGGCACGGTCTGCATTGTGCCTATTACGTTCAATCCACAGTACCCGGGCTTACGCAGCGGAGCGCTGACGCTCTACGACGTGAGCGGTACAAACATTATGGCAACGGTAGGTCTGACTGGCATGGGTACCGGGCCGCTGGCAGCCTTTCTGCCCGCAACGGCCAATGCGCTGATCTCAGGCTGGCCGGGTGGGGGCGTGCAGTGCGGCAGCGGCGTCGTGCTGCTCTGTAATCCGACGGGCGCGGCGATGGATGGTGCGGGCAATCTCTACATTGTCGATACGGGTGACGCGCAGGTGGTGGTGCAATCCCCAGCGGGTGTGCAGAGCGTGCTGAATCTTGGCGGCCTCCCCTTGTCGGTTCCGACAGGCGTGGCGGTTGATAGCGCAGGCAATGTGTACATTGCGGATACTGGCAACAGTTTTGTAGTCGAGGTCTCCCCGGCGGGGAATGCGAGCGTGCTGAATGTTGGCAGCCAGACCTTGTCATCTCCCACAGGCGTGGCGGTCGACACTGCGGGGAATGTCTTCATCGCAGATAACGGCAACAGTCGCGTGGTGGAGGTGTCGGCTGCTGGTGTGGCGAGTGTGCTGAACGTCAACGGTGTGACCTTGCAGTCTGCTATCGCCGTGGCCGTGGATGACGCGGACAATGTGTATATCGTGGACAATACTGGAAGCCAAGTCGTGCAGGTGACCGCTGCAGGCGTGACCAATGTGCTGAGCAATCGTACCTATGGCAGCCAGCATCTGAATTTACCCAACGGCATTGCGGTGGATGCGGCAGGGGATCTGTACATTGCAGATGGTGGGAACAATCGTGTGGTGGAGCAGTCGGCAACTGGGGACACCAGTGTACTGAGTGTGGGCAGCCAGACCCTGTCAATTCCCTATGGCGTGGCGGTCGATGCAGTGGGGAATGTCTACATTGTGGATCAGGGCGATGACTATGTGATGCAGGTGACCCCATCGCAGACCCCGGCGCTGGTCTTGTCGTACAACACGGGCATCGTCCTCGGCAATTCGGAGCTGACGGTGATGCTGCAGAACCTTGGCAACGCGCCGTTGAACTTGAGCGCGCTGAATGCGACGACGACGGGACAAACGGTGAACAGCTTCATCGTGAATGGCTCGAGTACGACCTGCGCTCCTGCCTCGCCGCTGGCCGGGGGGACAAGCTGCAACCTGGACGTGCAGTTTCAACCCAACGGTGTTGGAACGGTGTTGGGCACGGTCAACATTACCGACAACAGCTTGAACGCGGCTGCGGCGGAGCAGACGATCAGCGTGAGCGGCACGGAACCTTTCCCAACCAGCACGACACTGTCACTCCCGGCGAGTGCGGTGATGGTGGGCCAGCCTGCGATCTTTACCGCAACCGTGATGGCGGGCAACGTGCCAATCACGAACGGAACGGTGAGCTTTTCTAGCGGGAGCACGCAGATCGGAATCGGCAATCTGAATGCGAATGGCGAGGCAGCCGTGGCGACGACGACTCTGCTGGTGGGTACGTACAGCGTGACGGCAAATTACTGGGCGACCACCATCTACGACGCATCCAGTGCCTCGGCAGCGGTGCCGTTCACAGTCAGCGCGACGGCGATTCCGCCCACGCCGCCCGCGGCGACGACAACCGCGCTGACTGTTTCTCCAACAACACCGATCTCCGCAGGCAGCAGCGTGACGCTGACGGCGACGGTGACCGATCCGAATGGCGCAGTTGTCAGCGGGCTGGTGACCTTCTGGCGCGGAACAAGTTCCATTGGCGCGGCACCATTGGGCGCGGGCGGCGTAGCCACGCTACCCACCACGAACATGCTCGCGGGCACGGATAGCATTACGGCCACATTTGTTGCCACAACCAATGACGCAGCCAGCACGTCGAACACTGTGACGGTCACTGTGACACCGTCCCCGGTATCGGGCGGCAACTCGCCCAGCCTGAGCATTCAGATCAGCCAGCCGAAGCTGACCATCGCGCA
>OLLR01000084.1_pt1 | contig 67461 bp, 60 predicted proteins | sample 1604601 | NCBI WGS metagenome assembly OLLR01 (sample SAMEA104055725, study PRJEB20765) | soil metagenome | biome: Arctic tundra; feature: Polygonal ground; material: soil | place: USA | collected 2011-09 | depth 0-0.5 m | reverse complement strand
TGCTGGGCACCTTCGTCAAGGCTCCGGAGATTCAGTACCACCACGACATCTACAACCAGTTCCTCTGGAACCAGTTCTAGGGGAAAGGTGGGGTATCGGCAACAACAAGAGGCATGGCTACAAGCCATGCCTCTTGTTGTTGCCGTAAAGAATGCTTCGTCAAAAATCAGCGTATCGCTCTGAGTATCCAGTGCAACAGCAGTTGCGGCGCACATCCGAAGAGCACGACAGCAGCAGCCAGCAGGAGCAGCACAGCCTGTTGCAGCGCGGGAATATGGATGGCACTATTTTCCGTGGAGGGAGGCGCAACGTAAATTCTTTTGAGCACGCGCAGGTAATAGTAGAGCGAGACGGCGCTCATGGCGATGGCCAGAATCACGAGCCAGAGCAAGCCTGGGTAGCCAGAGGGAGACTGCAACACGGAAGCAAAGAGATAAAATTTTCCGAAGAATCCAGCGAGTGGGGGAATCCCCGCCAGCGAGAGAAGAAAGATCATCATGCAGGCAGAGAGAACGGGTGCTTGCTGGCTGAGTCCATCAAAGTTAGCAAGTTGATTGTCCCCTGTGTGTTTTTCGATCACGGCAACCACGCCAAAGGCTCCCAGCGTCGCAAGCGCATAGGTCACGACGTAATAGAGGAGCGCGGCAAGACTGGGCTGCGTATTCGGCAGAAAGATGAGCAGCATATATCCTGCGTGAGCAATGGCAGAGTAGGCCAGCATCCTGCGCACGCGGCTTTGCGCGATGGCTGCAAGATTTCCCAGCACCATGGAAAGAGTGGCGATTATAGCCAGCACAGGAACCCATCCGGGAAGAAAGTGCAGCCATGCCGCGCTGCCTGCTGCACCCGAAAAGCCCAGCGTCATTACTTGAAAGAAAATAAAAAAACTGGCGACCTTGGAACTGGACGCGATGAACCCGGCGCTGGGCGCAGGCGCGCCGTCGTAAACATCGGGTGCCCAGAAGTGGAAGGGAGCCGCAGCAACTTTAAATCCAAAGCCAACTACCGTGGTCACAATCGCAATGGCCAGAAGGGAATTGAGTGAGGAGCCGTGGCTCGCGCGGGCAATCTCCGCGAGACGGGTTGAGTTCGACAGGCCATAGAGCAGGCTGAACCCAAACAGCAAAATAGCCGCCGACATTCCTCCAAAGAGAAAATACTTTAGTGCGGCTTCTGCGGATCGTGCATTGCATTTGTCAAAGGCTGTAAGAATATAGAGCGAGAGACTCAGTAGTTCGAGCGAAAGAAAGATGACCAAAATATCCTGCGATGCCACCAGAAACATCATGCCTGCGGTGGCAAACAGAATGAGCAGCACATACTCGCCGACATGTTCGGTGAAGGTTGACTCTACCGACAGCAGCAGCGTGAGAATGGTTAGAACAAGCAAAACGATTTGGACAAACTGCGTCAGCGGATTGGAAAGCAACATTCCGTTGAGCAAGTTGGCTTGAACGGGCGCGTGTAGCAGTTGAAGAATGGATACTACGCAGCCTGCTGAGGCAATGGCGGCGGCAAACGCAAACCTGACGCGCAGCGAGGATGTACGCAGTGCAAGAATGTCGATCATCAGCGCGAGAAGGGCAGCAATGACTACAAAGATTTCAGGCAGCGAAAGTTGCAATAGGAGAGAAATGTGCGGTGCGATCATTGCCAGCTCCCCTTGCGTAAGCCATCGAACAGTGGAGAATGCAGCGCGGGCAGAATCACGCGCAGCAGCATTTGCGGATAGAGTCCTACAGCTATGCTGATTCCGATTAGAAGAATAGCTCCCAGGCGTTCTGGAATCGAGATTGGCGGCAAGGGTGCGTGCGTACGGATGGATGCACTCTCCGCTTCAGAAAAAAATGCCTGCTGCATTGCGCGCCAGATGTAGGCAACTCCGATTACGAGGCCAACTCCTATGCAGAGGGCAAAGGCAGGGAAGGCACGCCACACGCCAATCAGGATCATTAGTTCCGCGACAAATCCGCTGAAGCCCGGCAGTCCCATGCTGGCCATTCCAGCTACGATGAAGGTAATAGCGGCAAAGGGAATCACTTTGCTCAGGTGCATCGGCCCCAGCGCGGCGAGATCACGCGTGTGCGTGCGGTCGTACACCATGCGTCCGACAACAGCGAAGAGCAGTCCGGCTAGGATTCCATGCGAAAACATTTGCAGCACTGCGCCAGAGAGTCCAATCTGGTTCAGCGTCATCAACCCAAGAAGAACAAAACCCATGTGGCTGACGCTGGAATATCCAATGACAAATTTTAAATCTTTTTGCACCAGAGCAACCGTCGCGCCATAGATGATGCCAATGACCGCAAGTAGGGAAAAAACATCGCGCCAGGAACCCAGCCCAAGTAGATGAAAGCCCCATGGCCCCAGGCCCAGCGGAAACAGCGTCATGGCTACGCGCAGGCAACCATACGCTCCCAGCTTCATGACTACGCCGGCCAGCAGCATGGAGGCCGCTGTGGGCGCAGCGACGTGACCGGTTGGTGCCCAGGTGTGCAGCGGCCAGAGTCCAGCAAGAATTGCAAAGCCAACAAAGACCAGCGGGAAGGCCCACATCTGAAAGTGCTGCGAAAATCGAAAGCGAGCTAAATCTTCAAGCGCCATGCTTTTGGCTCCGGCGACGACGTAGGCGGCAAGCAGTCCAACGAGTACCATTGCACTGCCAATAAAAGAGTAGAGAACCAGCTTCATTGCGCCATACTCGCGTCGCGTCGATCCCCAGATGGCGATTAAAAAATACTTGGGAATGATGGCAATTTCATAAAAAATAAAAAGTAGAAATAAATCGGAGCTAAGAAATACTCCATACACAGCGCCGATAAGTAGCAGGTAAAAGGCGAAAAATTCCTGTGCGCGATGTTCGATATTCCATGAAAATAAAATGCCTGTAATGGCAATAATTCCAGTTAGCAAAAGCAGGGTCAAGCTGATGCCATCTGCGGCCAGGTGATATTGAATGCCCAGTGCGGGAATCCAGGATCGCTGCGTAATTGTCTGCATTTCCCCGGTCTGGTGCTGCATGAAGTAGACAAGGGTGAGGGCAAAGCTCATGATTGCCGCTAGTAGCGCAAGCACGCGCGCTAATGTTGCACTGCGCCTGGGTAGCAGCACCAGCACCAGCGCTCCAAAAAACGAAATGTAGATCGTCCATGCCAACATCATAAGAATGCCAAAACTATCGTGTTCCTTAAAATCTAAATTGCTGCACAAGCTGTACTACGGTTGCGTTAAAGATTGCGAGTATCCATTGCGGATACAACCCTAGCGCAAACATTAATCCAATCGCAGGAGCAAGGGACAACCATTCTCTGGTTGTTAGATCGGGCATCGTGGCCCATGTTGGATTGAGCGCTCCTGAGAAGACGCGCTGAAGAATTCCGAGCAGGAAAATTGCCGTCGCCAGCAATCCGAATAGAGCGAGAGCCGAGGCCCAGGTTGCGAAAGGGAAGGCTCCCTTGAAAATTAAAAATTCTCCAACAAATCCATTCAATCCCGGCAAGCCTAAAGAGGAAAATACTGCGATGCCCATAAGTCCGGTAAAGACAGGCATGATTTTACGAAGTCCGCCAAAATCATTGAGTCCGCGCAATCCGCCGCTTCGTTTCTCCAGCAGCGCGACGCACCAAAACAGCGTGGCCGCCGTCAGTCCATGATTGAACATTTGTAGCAGTACGCCATCCATTGCTGCATATTTTTCAGCAAGCAGCGACGCATTCCCGCCCGTAAATTTTAGTGCGGCAAAGATGCCCAGCAGACAATAGCCAAGATGATTGATGGAGGAGTAGGCAAAAATTCGCTTCAAATCCTTCTGTGCAAGCGCAGAGTAAGCAGAAAGCACAATGGTCGCGACAGCCAGCCAGAGAAGAGGCGTGCGTACTGCCATCATCTGCGCGCCGAAGATAGGCAGCAGGATGCGAAGAAATCCATACAGCCCCATCTTCGACATGGCGCCGGTCAAAAGAATCGTGGCTCCAGTGGGAGCTTCCGCATAGGCCGAAGGCAGCCAGGTGTGAAACGGCACCAATGGGACTTTTACAGCGAAGCCAAGAAAGGCTCCAGCAAAGATCAATAGCGCGACATGCTCCGGGGTAAATCGGTGCCAGCCCAGTGTGTGAATGACGGTGGGCATCAACTGCCCGGTTTGCGCCACTGCTGCCAGGTCGATAAAGTCGAATTTTCCTACGGCAAGAAACAGAACGAGAAATGTCAGCAGCAGAGTAATGCTGCCGACCATGGTGTAGACCAGAAACTGCGTTGCCGCTGCTGTGCGTCGAGGGCCACCCCATAGCTTGATGAGAAAGAATGCAGGAATCAGGCTGAGTTCCCAAAAGATAAACCAGTGAAAAAAATTGAGTGCGGTAAACGCGCCAAAGAGACAGGCCTGGAGCAGCAACATCAGGGAAAAATAGAGCGGAACGCGTTCCTGTATTTGTCGTGACGCAAGCATCCCGATGGGGACAACAATCGACGAGAGCATCAGCATCAGCAGTCCAAGTCCGTCGATGCCAACGTGATACTCCACGCCCAGCGCGGGAATCCAGGCATGGCGTTCCTGAAATTGCAATACTCCCGATGCAGGATGAAAGTTGTGCCACAAGAGCAGCGTGAGTGCGAGTGCCAGAAAGCTAAAGACCTGCGCCAGAGCGCGCGCAAGATTTTTATTTCGTTCGCCGACACCCAGCACAAGCAGTGCTCCTGCAAGGGGCAGAGCGGTCAGCGCGGTGATCCAAGGGAAGGCAATCATCCTCTCGCCCTCCAGAGTAGAAATACTGCAAGCGCGATAAGAGCCATTCCCATGATTCGCAGATAGCGCTGTACGCGGCCATTTTGCAAGAGCGACAAAATCTGTCCGCTACGCGAGACGCTCTGGCAGCCCTCATCGAAACCAGAGTTCACAAGGCGCGTGTCTACCAGGTTGTTGAGCCACGCAAATGCCAGTACGCAATGGGAGATCGTCTGCACCGCGCCATTCCAGGCCCAGCGATCAAGCCAGTCACAGGCGCGGCTCCATCCAGCATTCAGACGAAGCAGCGTTGCGGCGTAGAGTTCGTCTACATACAAGCTGTGGCCGAGAACAGAAAAGATGGAAGGCTGGAGTTGTTCGAGGGCATCGGGCGCAGCGGCATTCTGGATTGGCTTGCGACCGTAGAGCCACCAGCCCAATCCCAAACCAAGAAAGACAAGAAGCGACGAAGCGAACATCACCGAAAGCAATCCAGCGTTTGTGAATGCAGAAAAATCCAGCGTGGTCTGTTGCCCATCCAAAAAGGCTTGCAGCCATCTCCATGCAGGCGTTCCCAGCAATCCCAGTAGCATGGCAAACGCAGCCAGAATCAGCAGCGGGATGGTCATAACCGCTGGACTTTCATGCGGTGCTGTCGCAGCGTGGGAAGAATTGTGGTTCGCCTCCGCTCGACGCGATGTGCCGCCGAAGACATAGTAGACCTGCCGCGTCATATAGAAGGCCGTCAGCAGCGCTCCGATGCTTCCAAGATAAAACGGAACCTGAGAGACGCTCCACATGTGGGCAGTGTGCAGAATTTCATCTTTGCTCCAGAAGCCAGAAAAGAATAAAGGAAATCCGCACAGGGCCAGCATTCCCACGGCATAGGTTGCAAAGGTGATGGGCATGAGTCGGCGCAATCCACCCATGCGGCGAATATCCTGCTCGCCGGAACAGCCATGAATTACCGACCCAGCTCCCAGAAATAGCAGCGACTTAAAAAATGCGTGCGTCAGCAGATGGAAAATGCCAACAGCCACGCCGCCTACGCCCAGACCCATCATCATGTATCCGAGTTGCGAAATAGTGGAGTAAGCAAGAATGCGCTTGATGTCATAGTGCGCGATAGCGATGACTGCGCCAAAGACTGCCGTGATTGCGCCCACCCAGGTAACCACTTGCAACGCAACCGTGGGAGAAAGCACGAGAGTCGCGCCGACAAGTGCGTCCGCGTGCGCGTTCATTAGGGGGTAGACGCGCGCAATCAAAAAGACTCCCGCTGCAACCATCGTGGCGGCATGAATCAACGCGCTCACTGGCGTGGGGCCTTCCATTGCATCGGGCAGCCATACATACAGCGGAACCTGGCCGGATTTTCCGGCAGCGCCACAAAAAATAAGCAGCGCAATGCCTGTGGAGGCGGCCAGTCCCAGCGTTGTTGTCTGCGCTACAAGATAGGTCAGCGCCGTGTGCTCCAGACATCCTGCGCCGTTGTTATACAACAACAGTGTGCCGGTCTGCGCGTAGAGCCAGACCATACCCAGAAACAATGCCAGGTCGCCGATGCGTGTAACGATAAAGGCCTTTTTTGCTGCGGCTGCGGCCTTTGGATTGGCGTACCAGAATCCAATCAGCAGATAGGAGGTGAGGCCGACCAACTCCCAGCACATAAAAAGCAGCAGCAGACTGTTGGCAATCACCACGCCCAGCATGGCTCCGGCAAAGAGCGCCAGAAAACAAAAAAAGCGCGTAAAGTTTTCGTCTTGCGCCATGTAGCCAAGGCTGTAGATGAAGATTAGCAGGCCGACGAAGGTTACCATCAGCAGCATCAACGCTGTCAGGGGATCAAGCATCCAGCCGAGCTTCAGCCACTCGTTGCCAAACTGGAGCCAGTTGAAATTTACAATCTGCAATTGTGGTTCGCCATGCTGGCTGAGCCAGAGCACATGCGCAAAGGCCCAAAGTGAAAGCAGAAAGGAGAGACTGATGGAGCCGATGGCGAGCGATGCCGCGAAGATGCGGCTGCGCTGTTTTGCCAATGCACTGGCGCCTGCTGCCAGGATAGGCAGCGCGGGTATCAGCCAAAGGTTTCGGACAATCCACGTCATGGGCAAGATCACAGAGTTACAAGGAACCAGTGCAGAATCGTTTCCGTTGCCAGGATTTCATGTACAGCAACGAGCGTCGTTGGATTTTTGTTCAATCTTTCATCGCATAGATTTGATCGACATTCGCAGTCTTTGCGTGCTGGGAAACGGCAAGAATAATGCCTAGGCCGACGGCTGCTTCGGCTGCGGCAACGCTAATAGAAAAAATCGTAAACATAATTCCAGTCAGGGCTGCGGGGTTTGGGCCGAAACGCCAAAATGCAATCAAGTTCAGATTGGCTGCGTTCAGCATGAGCTCAATCCCAATCAAAACAAGAATGGCGCTGCGTCGCGTTAATGCTCCAGCCAGACCGATGGAAAAAAGTAGCGAAGAAAGCAGCAGATATCCGGACAGGGTACTCATCGCTGCTCCACCTTTTCGTGCATCGCAATCAGCACGGCGCCGATAAGGGCAGCAGTCAGCAGCAGACCAACAATTTCCAATGGAAAAACATAGCTGTGCATCAGCGCGTTGCCGATGGCGTGAACTCCGGCATCGGGCTGCGGCGGTGGCTTGGGCAGCATGGCTACGCTAAAGTGAATCGCCCAAGCCAGAACCGCAAACACGGCAACGGCAATCAGGATGCCCGTGCCCCAGGCGTAGGAAGCGACGGACTGTGTAACAGATTCCGCACTGCGTGTAAGCAGAATTGCGAAGACCGCAAGAATAGCCACCGCGCCGACGTACACAAGAATCTGCGTGAAGCCGACAAATTGCGCGCCCAGTTGCAGATACAGCGCAGACAGGCCGATAAATCCAACTGTCAGCGCCAGCACGCAGTGCACAAGATTGCGCAGGCTCATGGCTGCCGTGGTTCCGGCAACGGTTAGCGCGGCGAGAATGTAGAACGGCAGATGCATCGTCATTCCAGCGTACTGATTCCTATAATTCTTAATCTAGTGTTTCTGACACTGTCACACAATTATGTGACAGTGTCACGACTTCTATTCAGCAAAGCGATATTTCCGTGGAGCGATTTTGTTACCTTGCTCCAGGCTGCGACCCAGCAAAATAAATGGAGCGACAATCAGGATGCTGCAAACCAGCCATCGCATCGGGCCAGTTGGCATAAAATGCCAGACTCCGGCAGTAAAAATGTTCAATAGTGTCATGGGCAGCATAAATTTCCATGCAAAGTTCATCAATTGATCCATGCGCAAGCGTGGTAGCGTACCGCGAATCCAGATAAATCCAGCAATCAAAACCAGTAGTTTGGCAAAAAACCAGAGGTAAGAGGGAATCCACGTCAGAAAAGAAAACGGTGCGGCCCATCCACCAAGAAATAGCGTAATGGCCATCGCGCTGGTGGCAAACATTCCCAGATATTCGGCCAGAAAAAAGAGCGCAAATTTAAAGCCGGAGTATTCGATGTAATAACCAGCAATAATCTCCGACTCTCCTTCTGGCAGGTCGAAAGGAGAGCGATTGGATTCTGCCGTTGCCGCAATCATAAAGAGGACAAAGCCAGCGAAGCCCCACGGCGTAAACACAAACCAGTGGGGAAGGATGCCGGTATAGCCAACTTGCTGGCGAACAATCTCCACAGTGGAGAGCGAACCTGTGGCCATAATGACAACCAGGGAGGCCAGCACCAGCGGCACCTCATAGCTAATCATCTGCGCGATGGCGCGCATGGCGCCGAGCAGAGAGTATTTGCTGCGGCTCGACCATCCAGCCATAAAGACAGCAAGTTCCATCAAGGAGCCAACAGCAAAAAAATACAACAGGCCTGCACGAAGCGGCGCGACGATCATATTTCTGCCAATAGGCAAAACTGCATAAGCCAAAAAGGATGCAACCACCATCAGCACTGGCGCAAGAAAATGCACGACATGATCTGCAGAGAGAGGTACGACATCTTCTTTGGTTAAGGATTTCACGGCATCAGCCAGCGGCTGGAAAAATCCATTTGGGCCGACGCGATTGGGGCCGTAGCGATTCTGCATACGCCCCAGACCTTTGCGTTCCAGAACCGTGGTTAAGGCAAATAGCAGCGGGAAAACAATGAGCACTGGGATAACAGAGAGCAGCGCTGAAACAATCGACTGCGCGGAGAGTGGCACAAACCGCAGCAGCTCGTGCTTGCAGAGTACGAAAATCTGATCGGCGGTTTCAAGCATTCTCCGCCTCCTTGGTTTCAACTGCTGGTTTCGATTTTGCTTCAAGATTGGCGCGCTCTGCGGCCAGTTGCGCATCTACGGCAGCGGCCTCGGTGGGGTGAATGCTGCGATAGTACTCGTTCGGCTTAGCTAATCGCTTTTTATCCCACAGCAGGTCGGCGAAGCGATTTTCCGTGCTCAATTCAAAATCCACATCCATTTTGATGGCATCGAAGGGACAGACCTCCACGCATATCTGGCAGCTCATACAGACGGAGATATCGATGTCAAAAACGGTTGGGTAAAATTGCAGCTTGCCGGTGGCATCTGGTTTCTTGTCGGTGCTTTTTTGAATCAGAATGCACTTGGGAGGGCATTCTTTTTCGCAAATGAGGCAGGAGACACAGCGCAATCCCTGCTGCCAGTCCGCGCCATCATAGACAAGGAAGGGAAAATTCCGTGCCGCTTCAATGTGTGGCAGGCGCTCCTCTGGAAACTGAACGGTGGTCAGCCGATCTTTGCTGACATAGCTGCCCAGAAAATTTCTGGCCGTCTCTGCAAGCCCCCTCAAAATGCCTTCACCCAGCACAGATTGAACCTCGACTGAAAGATGATTTCGAAAGCATTTCCTGTAATTCGTAACGTTTGTTGTCCATGATTATCGGTCAACCTCGCCTAAAACAATATCAATGCTGCCCAGCGTAATGACAACATCGGCCACGTTCTTGCCCAGGCACATGTCTTCCAGCACGGTCAGGTTGATGAGGCTGGGCGGGCGCACGCGGTAACGATATGGATTCGGCGTTCCATCGCTGATGAGATAAAAACCCAGCTCGCCTTTCGGAGATTCTATCCGCCCGTAGGCCTCGCCAGCCTTGGGACGGAAGCCGCGGATTTTTGTTTTTGGGTCTTGAATCGGTCCTGCCGGAATTTCTCGCAATGCTTGCTGCAAAATCTTGAGCGACTCGCGCATCTCCAGAATGCGGAGCATGTATCGGTCGTAGACATCGCCGTGTTCGCCTAGCGGAATCTTAAAAGCAAAGCGATCATAAATGCCGTATTTGTCCACTTTGCGAATGTCGTAATTGACGCCAGATGCGCGAAGGGTCGGCCCCGTAATGCCTGCCTGAATAGCCAGTTCTTTGGGCAAAATTCCAACGCCCTGGGTGCGCGCCATTAAAATTTCATTGCTGGTAAGCAGCCGCTCGTATTCATCGAGAAAACGCGGAAAGGCATCAACAACTTTTTGTGCCTGATCGAGCCAGCCCGCAGGCAGATCGACGCGGCATCCACCAAAGCGCATGTAGTTGCACATCATGCGCGCGCCGGTGAGCGATTCAAAAAGATCGAGAATTTTTTCACGTTCACGAAAGGCATACATCAGCGGCGTACCGCTGGTACCCATGTCCTGCATTAAAAAACCAATCAGGCAGGCATGGTTTTGCAGCCGCGTCAGTTCGCCGGTGATGACGCGCAGATACTCGGCGCGCTCTGGCACTTGAATGCCCGCCAGCTTCTCCACCGTCAGCGCATAGGCCCAGTTGTTGGTGATGGAGCAGAGATAGTCGAGCCGGTCGGTGTAGGGCATTGAGCCAAGGTAGCTTTCCTTCTCTGCGATTTTTTCGTGATTGCGATGCAGATAGCCGAAGACTGGCTTCAACCTAACAATGCGCTCGCCGTCCAGCACCACATTCATGCGAAACACGCCGTGCGTGGAGGGATGCTGCGGTCCCATTGAGATTTCAAGGAACTGGCTTGCGTCAGTTTCGATGGATGGCTGCGCTATTTCCTGAGCTGAGGGGTAGATCACGGTTTCCATTACTGCACCACCCCGCTCTGGTGTTGTTTAGCTTTTTGCAGCACGTCGTCGTGCGCCGTTGGCTCGTATTCGTAATCGTCCGGCTCCACGTAGTCGCGGCGCATAGGATGGTCAACAAATCCATCCCACATCAAAATGCGTCGCAGGTCAGGATGGCCGTCGAAGTGAATGCCAAAAAGATCGAATATCTCGCGCTCCTGAAACTCTGCGCTGCGCCAGATGGGCGTCAGCGATGGCAGATGCACCCGATCCGTTCGATTTTCTGTACGTAAACGAAGGATGACCGGCCCGTGTTTTTTCTCCATCGAATACAGATGGTAGACCGCTTCCAAGTAGCCCGGAGTTTGTGTCGTGCGGGTCTCTTCGACCTCCTGCTCCGCACCGTCAATAATCTTTTTTACTTTAATTTTTTCGGAGATAGTTTTTCCGGGCCAATCCACGCCCGTGGCGTTAGAGCAGAAATCCATGCGGAGAGATGCAGCATCCCGCAAGAATCGAGCCACATCCACAGCATGTGCAGCATCCAGCAGCAGCGAGTGCTGGCCTGAGGGGCTGTTGTTGGAGATGATCTCCGGTCGGCAGCCAGAGACATTCGCCTCAATTTCGGATTTAATCTCTTCCAAAGTCATCGGTGCCTGCTGGGGAAATCTGTACCAAGGGTGGACGCCACACATCTGGATTCTGTGGTGGATCCAGATCATGCGCGCCAAATTTTGGAATCGGAAACTCGCTGGGCGCGTCGGAGTTAGCGTGTCGCGGCCTGTCCTCGCCCGTTAAGGGTTGTGCGTCAATTTTTCTCTGTAGCGCCATCAGTGCATCCAGCAGCGCTTCAGGCCGAGGTGGACAGCCCGGAATGTAGATGTCCACGGGGATATAGCGATCAATTCCTTTGAGCACGTTGTAGCCTTGTTTGAATGGGCCTCCGGAGATGGCGCAGGCTCCCATCGAGATGACGTACTTTGGCTCTGGCATCTGGTTGTAGAGTCGGATTACCTGTGGCGCCATTTTTTTTGTCACGGTGCCTGCCACAATCATCAGGTCAGCCTGGCGCGGGGAGGGGCGAAAGACCTCTGCGCCGAATCGCGCCATGTCGTACCGCGCCATCGTCGTTGCAATCATCTCAATCGCGCAACAGGCAAGGCCAAAATTCAGCGGCCACAAAGAATTTTTGCGACCCCAGTTGTACAGCTCCTGCAGGGTTGTGGCAAAAATCCCTTGCTTGCGCAGTTCGATTTTTAATGTTTCGTCCACTCCAACAACCCTTCCGTTCGGCTCATTCGCAAACCTAGTTCCAGGCCAGCACGTTCTTTTGACAGGCCCAGAGCAGCCCTTCCACCAGCAAAAGAAAAAAGACCAGCATGGCCATGCATTCCCCCACGCCCAGGCCGGTAAAGACCACGGCAAAGGGCAGAAGAAAGACTGCTTCAACATCGAAGATCAAAAAGACAATGGCATACAGGTAATAGCCTGGTTTGAAGGAGATGGAAGCATCCCCAGCGGTTTCCAGGCCACATTCGTAGATGGCATTTTTGCTCTGACCCGTTTTTTGTGGGGAAAACTTTTTGGCCCATATCCACGCCAGCGCCAGCGGAGCCAGCGCAAAGGCCGTGGCCGCAAGCAGCAAAACCAGAACTGGTAGATAAGAATCCTGAGTCATACGATCCAAACACTCTAACCTATCAGATTCGCATGAAGGCTCGAATCCAACCTGTTTCCATTATGCCGTTTTGCTCCAGAAAGTCCTGTGATCCGGCTCACATAAAGAGACCGGTTTGCAGGGCAAAATAAGGAATTGTGGGGATACGGGCAGGCAGAATCACTTGAATAACGATGCTTTCGTGTCGATAAACATCACAAGGAGACGAAGATCGTCTCCTCTGGACTACAATGAAATGTGGCAAAACGGGTTCAAACCTCCGGGGATGTTCACGAGGCAACACTTCTACACCATCTACACATGGAAGGGACGCATTCTTAAATGACCACCAGCGGTCTTGTGGTGCAGGGCCAGCCAGCAGAGGGCCTTGTTCGTGGGGGAAAGCAGATTGTCAATGACTTTTCCATCCAAATAGCTACCGTCAACGGCTCTGGATCGCAATCGGCGAACAGCGTCCTGCTTCGCAGTATCTTCCGCATGGGAGTGCCCGTATCGGGCAAGAACCTCTTTCCATCCAACATCGCGGGACTTCCCACCTGGTACACCATCAGGGTTAGCAAGCATGGGTGGGTCGCGCGCAAGACGGACATTGATGTTCTGATTGCCATGAATGCAGAAACGGCGCAACAGGATGTGCTTTCCCTGGGCGCGGGCGCAGCGGTGATCTACGACGAATCCCTGAAGCTGAACGAACTGCGCACGGATCTGATCTTCTATCCCGTGCCCTTTGACCAACTCACGGTCGCAACCGGCGCGGATGCCAAGATTCGCAAGCTAGTCAAGAACATGGTCTATGTCGGCATTGCGGCTCAGTTGCTCTCCATTGATATGGAGTGGATCGAAAAATCCGTTCGCAAGCAGTTTTCCAAAAAGGTCAAAGCTGCAGAACTGAATCTGAGCGCCGTTCGCGCCGGATTCGACTATGCTGCCAGTACGCTGACCCAGCAGAGTCCCTGCCGTGTCGAGCCGATGGATGCCACGCAGGGCAAGATCATCATCGACGGCAACGCCGCAGCCGCAATGGGCGCCATGTTTGCCGGCGTCACTGTGGTGACTTGGTATCCCATTACGCCGTCTTCATCTGTCGTGGAACAGCTCATCGACTACATGAAGAAATACCGCATTGAGCAAGACGGCAAAGCTAGTTTCGCCATTGTGCAGGCGGAGGATGAACTGGCCGCCATCGGCATGGTGGTGGGCGCTGGCTGGGCTGGCGCTCGTTCGATGACCGCGACCTCTGGCCCCGGAATTTCGCTGATGGCGGAGTTTGCCGGTCTGGCCTATTTCACGGAAATCCCCGGTGTCATCTTCGACATTCAGCGCACTGGTCCCTCGACAGGAATGCCCACGCGCACCTCGCAGGGCGACATTACCTTTATCGCGGGACTGTCCCACGGCGACACCAAACACGTCATGCTGATTCCCGCATCGGTCAAAGAGTGTTACGAGTTTGGCATGGCAGCCTTTGATGTTGCCGAGCAATTGCAGACGCTGGTTTTTGTGCTCTCTGATCTCGACCTGGGCATGAACAATTGGATGTCCGAGCCGTTTGCGTATCCAGAAAAGCCGATCCAGCGGGGCAAGGTTCTCAACGCCCAGCAACTGGAAGAGCGCGGCGGCTTTGCTCGCTATAAAGATGTCGATGGCGACGCAATTCCGTACCGCACCTTGCCGGGAACGGATCATCCCGCTGCCGCCTACTTTACGCGCGGCTCCGGCCACAACGAGAAGGCACTGTACTCCGAGCGTCCTGACGAGTACGAAAACAATATGCTGCGTCTGGCGCGAAAGTTCGAGACGGCAAAAACGCTTGTCCCGAAGCCAATCCTCGAAGGAGATGGTAAGCAGAAGGTCGGCATCCTTGCCTTCGGCACCAGCCATTGGGCGGTGATTGAAAGCCGCGACCAGATGGAGCGTGAGTCCAAGCTGGCTACCGATTATCTGCGCATTCGCGCCTATCCCTTTACGCAGGAGATTCACGACTTCGTCGCCAGCCATGAGCGGGTTTACGTTGTCGAACAGAATCGCGACTCCCAAATGCTCAATCTGCTGAAGGTCGATCTTGACCCGAAGCAGGTCGTCAAGCTGCGCTCCGTGCTGCACTTTAACGGATTGCCCATTGACGCGCGCACCCTTACCACTGCGATGGTTTCGCAGGAAGGAGCAGGCAAGTAATCATGTCCACCCCCTCCGTAACACCCAAGCCCGTGAAGACAAATCGCATCGGCCTCCAGATTTTGGATTACCGCGGCGGCAAGACCACGCTATGCGCCGGTTGCGGCCACAACTCCATCTCCGAGCGCATCACCGAGGCGTTTTATGAGATGGGCATTCAGCCGGAGCGCGTGATGAAGATGAGCGGCATCGGCTGCTCCTCCAAATCTCCGGCCTACTTTATGTCCCGCTCCTTCAGCTTTAATACGGTGCATGGCCGTATGCCTTCCGTCGCTACCGGCGCGCTGCTGGCGAACAAGACCATGCACTCAATCGGTGTCAGCGGCGACGGCGATACCGCGTCGATTGGCATGGGGCAGTTTATCCATCTGCTGCGCCGCAATGTGCCGATGATCTACATCATCGAAGACAACGGCGTGTACGGACTTACCAAGGGACAGTTCTCCGCGACCGCCGATATTGGCTCGAAGCTGAAGACTGGTGTCATCAACGATCTGCCCGCCATTGACACCTGCACGCTGGCGATTCAGATTGGCGCGACTTTTGTGGGACGTTCCTTCTCTGGCGACAAGAAACAGCTCTCCGCCATGCTGAAGGCAGCCATCGCGCATCAGGGAACGGTCATGCTGGATATTATTTCTCCCTGCGTCACCTTCAACGATCACGAAGGCTCGACCAAGAGCTACAAGTACATGCAGGAGCATGAAGAGCCTGTCGGCGAAATCGGCTTCGTTCCTCACTTTGAGGATATTGCCGTCGAGTACGATGCCAACACCACGGTTGATGTGCGCCTGCACGATGGTTCGCACCTGCGTCTTCGCAAGCTGCATGAGGACTACGATCCCACGGATAAGGTTCACGCCATGAAGATGCTGATGGAGTCCCACGCCAAGGGCGAGGTGCTCACCGGTATCTTTTACGTGGACACGGAGAAGCCAGATTTTGCTTCGCTGCTGAACATGGTTGATGAGCCGTTGGCGACGCTGCCCCAGGAACGTACCCGCCCCAGCCGCGAAGTTCTGGCGGAGATCATGGAAGCAAACAGCTAGGAATTACGCAGGGATTCACTCCGCAAAACGACCCTATAGATGTCCGCCTGTCGCAGCCCATTTATACTGGAGATTCCAGGCGGATACTCTACAGTATGGCAACGCATCTCGATGCAATTTTGGCGACTACTCGGCGCGTCGTAGCAGAGCGCAAGCACTCTGCTGATCTGCGCGCGCTGGAGCAACGGGCTGCGGAGCACACTCCGCGAGGCTTTGTTGCTGCGCTGCGCAAGGCTGCCACCACTGGCCCGGCTATTATTGCTGAACTAAAAAAAGCCTCGCCATCGCGGGGATTGATCCGCGCAGATTTCTCCGTTGAACCTTTGGCTCGCGCTCTGGCTGGTGCTGGAGCGGCGGCGCTTTCCGTACTGACTGAAGAACAGTTTTTCCAGGGCAGTCTGGCGAATTTGGAGCTTGCTTCGAAAGCTGTCACGATTCCGTGCCTGCGCAAAGATTTTATTGTCGATGCTTTTCAGATTCTCGAAGCCAGAGCGCATCGCGCCGACGCGATTCTGCTGATTGCCGCAGCGCTGGACGATGCAGCATTGAAGGGCTTGGCGCATGAGGCCCACGCGCAGGGTTTGGATGTACTTTGCGAAGTGCATGATGCGGAGGAGTCAGCCCGTGTGCTCAACCTGGGCATTCTCAACCCCAGCACAGACGCGGTTGGCGTAAATAATCGCAATCTGCGAACGTTTGAGGTAAGTCTGGAGACGGCCATCGCGTTAGCGGAGCAGCTTCCGCAGGATGTGTTGCGCGTAGCCGAAAGCGGCATTCATACAGCGGCGGACATGCTGCGTTTGCGTGAGGCGGGATATGCTGCGTTTTTGATTGGAGAATCGTTGATGCGCCAGCCGGAGCCAGGGCTGGCGTTGCGAACACTGCTGACAGAAGCAAAACGGCTGGATGAATCGAAGCAGAAATATACAGTACGCGCCGTTTCGGTATAGCAAAAAAAGATTGTGGTCAGGTACACGCCCATGTGGATCAAAATTTGCGGCAACACGACACTCGAAGATGTGCAGCTTGCCGTCGCGCATGGTGCGGATGCTGTCGGCTTTGTTTTTGCCTCCAGCCCACGACAAGTGACGGCAGAGGTTGCAAGCAAGATTATCGAGCAGTTGCCGGGTACGCTGGAAAAATACGGTGTTTTTGTGGATGCAAATTTTGATGCTATCGTAAACACGGTGCGCGTGGCCGGACTGACTGGCGTGCAGTTGCATGCTGCGGATGAAACAGGACTGGCTGCACGGTTGCGCAAACATTTTGCCGAAAGCGAGCAAGAAATTCGTATTCTGCAGGTGCTGCATTATGATGCTGAGAGTTTCCATAAACAACTGCATCACATGCGTGCGCATTCGGCTGTCGATGCCGTGCTGATTGACTCCCGTACTGCGACCAAAGTAGGCGGCACGGGCTTGGCTTTCGACTGGAATGCAGCGCGCGAAAGTTTTGCGCGCGAAGCTCCGCATTCGCGTCTAATTGTTGCAGGTGGTTTGCAGCCAGAGAATGTAGCCCAAGCCATCGCTACGCTGCAACCCTGGGGCGTGGATGTGTCGAGTGGCGTGGAATCGCAGCCGGGAAGAAAAGACCCAGCGCGAGTGGCTGCCTTTATTCAGGCGGCACGCAGTGCGGCAGCAAAATTAGAAAACGCAGCTACTGTATAGAGTAATGAGCGTTTCGATCAAGTTTTGAGCAGTCCAGAAAGGAAGCATCGCAGTGAGCAACGTTACAGCTACGGAATCAAAACCGGTCTCGGCCATTGCCGGACGCTTTGGTGCCTACGGAGGTCGCTACGTTCCCGAAACGTTGATGGCGGCGCTGGAGGAGTTGGATGCCGCGTATGCCGAGGCGCAGGCCGATCCAGCCTTTACCAGCGAACTGGCCTACCTGCTGCACCACTACGCCGGTCGCCCGACGCCGCTGTACCTTGCAACGCGGCTGACCGAACATCTTGGCGGAGCCAAAATTTATTTGAAGCGCGAAGACCTGCTGCATACGGGCGCACACAAAATCAACAACTGTCTTGGTCAGGGATTGCTGGCGCGGCGCATGGGCAAGCGGCGCATCATCGCCGAAACTGGCGCGGGGCAGCATGGCGTAGCAACAGCTACGGTCTGCGCACTTTTTGGCATGGAGTGCGTGGTCTACATGGGCGAAGAGGATATGCGTCGCCAGGAGCTGAACGTCTACCGAATGCGCTTGCTGGGCGCGGAGGTGCGCGGGGTTAGCTCTGGCTCCGCCACGCTGAAAGATGCTATTAACGAAGCCATGCGCGACTGGGTTACGAATGTTCGCACTACGCATTACATGCTGGGTAGCGTGCTGGGCGCGCATCCATATCCAACGATGGTGCGAGATTTTCATCGCGTAACTGGTATTGAGGCGCGGCAGCAGATTCTGGAGGCTGAAGGTCGTTTGCCAACCGCCATCATCGCCTGTGTAGGCGGTGGATCGAATGCAATCGGCGCGTTTTTTGAATTTATTCCTGATAAAAATGTTCGTCTGATTGGCGTGGAGGCCGGGGGGCGCGGCACAGGTCTGGGTGAACATGCGGCGCGCTTCCAAGGAGGCTCGCCGGGTGTGTTGCAGGGCACCTATTCGTATGTGTTGCAGGATGATGCAGGGCAAGTGTCGTTGACGCATTCTGTTTCTGCTGGACTGGATTATGCCTCCGTTGGCCCGGAGCATGCCGCGCTGCACGACTCTGGCCGCGCGGAGTATGTCTCTGCTTCGGATGCTGAGGCACTGCACGCCACCGTCACGCTGGCCCGCATGGAGGGTATTCTGCCTGCGCTGGAAAGCGCGCACGCTGTGGCGGAGGCAATGCGTCTAGCTCCCAAGCTGCAACGCAGCGACATTCTGTTAGTCAATCTTTCCGGACGCGGCGACAAGGATATGGGCATCCTGGCGCGCGAACTGAAATTGCAGGGAGCGTAAGCAGATGCCAATTCAATTTCGCCACAAACCGGGGATCATCGCATACTTCACCATCGGCGATCCAGACCTTGCCACGAGCAAGAAAATTGCACTGGCCGCCATCGACGCAGGCGCGGATGTCTTAGAGTTGGGCGTGCCCTTCAGTGATCCACTGGCCGATGGACCGGTGATTCAGAGGGCCAGCGAACGGGCTCTGATGCATGGAACGCGGCTGACAGATGTACTGGCATTGGCGAAGGATCTGCGCGCTGAGCGTCCCCAGGCCGGGTTGGTGATCTTTTCCTACCTCAATCCAATTCTTCGTCTGGGGATGGAGAAATTTTGCACGTTGGCGCAGCAGGCTGGCGTGGATGGCGTACTGGTCACGGATCTGATCGTGGAAGAAGCCGAGGAGTATCGCGCGGCGATGCACCGGCACAAATTGCAGCCCATCTTTCTGGCTGCGCCCACCAGCCCGGATGCGCGTCTGGAGAAGATTGCCGCTGCCTCTGAGGGATTTGTCTACGCTATCTCGCGCACCGGAATTACGGGAACGCAGCAGCAGGTGGCCGATGGCGCACAGCAGTTGGTGGAGCGGCTGCGGCACCACACGCAGCTCCCCATTGCCATTGGCTTTGGCATCTCCAGCGCGGCCCATGTTGCATCCGTCGGTAAGTTTGCCGACGCGGCGGTTATTGGCAGCGCTATTGTCGCCATCATCGAAAAGTCCACGCCAGCAGAGGCTCCGGCGGCAGTTGCTGCCTTTTTATCGGGGTTGGGAGCGAAGCCTGCTCGGGACTTGGAAACGGCGGCAATTCCTTCCAGAAGGTGATGGGCTTCTGCGAAACATCCCCTCTCATTTAAGATAGAAAACAATACTGAATTCCAGGGAAAACATCGAGGGCATGAAACAGTGTCCGCGGATATACCTGAGGTGCGGAATGGATATAGCGGATTGGCGACAGAAAATCGACGAACTGGATCGTCAGATTGTGCATCTGCTGAGTGAGCGCGCGGTGGCAGTACAGGCCATTGGTTGTCTAAAGAACGCAACGAAAATGCCCGTGTACGAACCGGCACGCGAGAGCGTGGTTTTTGAAAATGTACGCAAGGCCAACGCGGGACCGCTGCCCAACATGGAATTGACGCATATATACGAGCGAATTATTGATGTGATGCGTTCCTTTGAGAAAAACAACTTTTCCTCGCAGCAGGAACAAGCAGGCGGAAAACCAAAAATGCAGAAATCGCGATAAAGATAAATAGCAGAATAAACGTGAAATAAAAATACGATACAGAACAGGTTAAGACAACCATGATTGTTGCCATGAAAGAAGACGCCACCGAAGAGCAAATCCAGAATGTGATTGCTCGGATGGTCGAGATTGGATTCAACGTGCATCGCACAACGGGTACGCAGCAGACGGTTTTAGCGGGTGTTGGTAGCCCAGCGAGCTTTGATGTGCAAGACTTCCATGTAATGAATGGAGTTACAGAAGCGCATCGCATCACCTCCCCTTACAAGCTGGCCGGTCGCGGCTTTCGCCCGGAAGGCACCATTGTGCGTTTTGCGAACGGGGTCGAAGTGGGTGGCAACAGTGTTGTCGTCATGGCGGGGCCGTGTTCCGTGGAATCACGGGAACAGATTTTTACCGCAGCCAAGCAAGTGAAAGAATCGGGCGCAAAGTTTTTGCGTGGCGGCGCATACAAGCCGCGCAGTTCGCCGTACTCTTTTCAGGGCATGGGTGTTGAAGGCCTGAAGTTGCTGCGCGAGGTGGGTGATGCCACCGGCCTGCTGGTTATCAGCGAGGTGATGGAGATTTCGCAGATTGAAGTCATGCTGCCGTATGTGGATTGCTTCCAGGTAGGCGCGCGCAATATGCAGAACTTTAATCTTCTGCGCGAACTAGGCCTGGCGCGTCGTCCGGTGCTGCTCAAGCGTGGCATTGCCGCGACCATTGAAGAAGTACTGCTGTCTGCGGAGTACATTCTTGCTGGCGGCAATTATGATGTGATGCTTTGCGAGCGCGGCATTCGTACCTACGAGACCTACACGCGCAACACAATGGATATCTCCGCCATTCCGGTGCTTAAGCATCTCTCGCATCTTCCGGTCCTGGGCGATCCATCGCACGGTACGGGACGCAGAGATTTGGTGCCAGCGCTGGCGCGTGCCTCCGTGGCTGCCGGTTGCGACGGTTTATTGATGGAAGTCCATCCCAACCCGGACAAGGCTGTATCGGACGGTGCACAGTCGCTCTTTCCGCAGCAGTTTGAAAAACTGATGGGCGAGTTACGCCTGATCGCAACGGCTGTCGGACGATCCATTGCATAGGTGTCGCAGAGTGCAAGCGCGCATAGCTTAGAAGAATGCTGGAGGGGCGCTGTGTCCACGGGTTCTGTGCAGCACATCACGATTCTCGGCACGGGACTGATTGGCGCCTCAATCGGCCTGGCCCTGCGCGAGCAGGGCTTTTCCGGGGGAATTTCCGGCTGGGATAAAAATCCAGAAGAAGCAAAAACCGCGCAGCGAATCGGTGCGCTGGAGCAAATTGCGGACGATCCTATCTCCGCCGCGCAGTCCAGCGACCTGATTGTACTGGCTACGCCAGTTCTGGGCATTCTGGATTGGATGGATCGTCTAGCGCCAGTACTGCGCCCTGGCCAGTTGGTCACCGATGTCGGCAGTACTAAGCAACAGATTTGCGAACATGCCGCAGCGCGGTTCAATCAAGAAAATCGAGCGGGCTTTCTGGCCGGTCATCCCATGGCCGGCAAAGAGGTGAATGGCGCGGCTCACGCGGAGGCACAATTATTCCGTGGCGCTGTCTGGCTTTTTTCTGCTCTCCCTGAAAAATCACTTCGATCCGTTACCCCGGCTCTCACGCTTGAAAAAGAACGACAGCAGGCGTGGCGTGGCTGGGTGCAGCGTTTTGGCAGCCGTATTGTCGATGTCGATCCAGCGCGTCACGACGAATTATGCGCCTGGGCCAGCCACTTGCCGCAGATGGTAGGAACCGCTTTGGCCGCGTTGTTACAAGATGAGTTTGGGGCTTCCGGCACTCTGCGCGAGGAGTTGCGCGATGTGGGTGGGCGCGCCCTGCGCGAGATGACTCGCCTGGGAGCCAGCCCCTTTTCCATGTGGCGCGATGTAGCCCAGACCAACACCGAAGCGCTGGCGGCTACGTTACAGGCATTGGAGCAGCGGCTGGCGCATCTGCGCGAGAATCTGAAACAACCGGAGTTGCGGAATGAATTTGAACGCGCTAACCGCTTCCGCGAGCATTTTTAATTTTTTCCACGACTCCTCCACATTGCGAAAATCTTCGCAGTTGCGTACAACGACAGCATGAGGATTTTGACAGCAGCGGAGATGCGAGCCTGCGACGAGCGCACAGCGCGGGATCATGGCGTGTCCGCGCATCTGCTAATGGAGCACGCAGGCGAGGCTGTGGCGCGCTTTGTGTTGCTGCAATATCCACTGGCCCAGCGCATCACCATTCTCTGCGGCAAGGGGAACAATGGCGGCGATGGCATGGTGGCCGCGCGATATCTGATGGCTGAAGGCAGACAGGTAATTACCATGCTGCTGGCCGAGCCAAGGCAGTTGCAGGGTGCTGCCCGAAGGGCCTGTGATCAGCTTGCGGAGAATCCGCTGGTGCTGACGAATGAGGGCGATCTTGCGCGCGAGGAGATACGCGCACACTTCGCGCAGACGGATATATTTCTCGACGCGATCTTTGGCACCGGCTTTCGACCTCCGCTACAAGGGTTGCCGCTAGCGGTACGAAATGCGCTGGAACAAAGCTCCGCGCCAGTGCTGGCCGTCGATCTACCTTCTGGATGGGATGCCGATGCCACAGACTTCCAGATGCAGCCGGTTGTTCGCGCAAATTCTGTCATCACCTTTACTGCGCCGAAGCTGGCGCATGTCTTTGGCGCGTTGACTGGAACGTCCAAGCGCGGGTCAGTCGCTGTCGCTGTGATTGGATCGCCCGATGCGGCGATGCTTTCTTCGGCAGGATTGCACTGGACTGGCACGGCAAAGCATATCGTCGAACAGCCTCGAACGCTGGACGCGAACAAAGGGAAGTATGGTCATGTGTTGGTACTTGGCGGCTCGCGGGGCAAGTCGGGAGCGCCAGCCATGTCGGCGTTGGCCGCGCTGCGTGCGGGTGCAGGCCTGGTGACGGCTGCGGTTCCAGCAAGCCTTGCAGCTACCGTCGCCGCCATTGCGCCGGAGATGATGACCTGTCCGCTGGTCGAAACTACATCGGGCAGCATTGCCGAGCAAAATTTCGACCTTCTGCAAAAAGAATTTTTACGTGATCCAAAAATAATTCTTGCAATTGGTCCTGGGATGGGCCGCGATGCGGAGACCGCTGCCTTTGCGCAGAAATTGGTGTTGGAGACGCAGCTTCCTCTGGTGCTCGATGCAGATGGCTTGAATGCTTTTGCAGGACAAGCCAATCTTCTGGATGGGCGCGGACGCACGCTGGTGCTGACGCCGCATCCGGGCGAGATGGCGAGGCTGCTGGGTACGACCATTGCTGCTGTCGAGCAAGACCGTATCCACACGGCGCGTGAGTTTGCCGTGCAGCATCAAGTGACGCTGGTGTTGAAAGGTTGGCGCACATTGGTGGCGCATCCCGATGGCAGCGTGGGTGTCAACACCAGCGGCAATCCAGGAATGGCCAAGGGTGGCAGCGGAGATATCCTTACCGGAATTGTGGCCGCGATGCTGGGGCAGTATGACGACTCGGCTGCTGAGGCTGTTGAAGCGGCGGTGTGGCTGCATGGCGTAGCCGCCGACATTGCCGTTGCCGATCTGGACGAGCATACGCTGCTGGCCACGGACACGCTGGCGCATCTGGCGCGGGCCTTTCGCGCTCCGGTCTGCCATGATGGATATACCTGGTTGCAGGAGGGCCATCCATGAATCAAAAATCTGCGAATCAAAAACCAGCCGGTACGCATGTATACATTACGCATTCCAGCGAAGAAACGATTGCGCTGGGTCGGGAACTGGCAGCCCTGCTGCAACCTCCAAAGATGATGGTGTTGCGCGGCGATTTGGGCGCAGGCAAGACGACGCTGGTGAAGGGGATTGCCGCTGCACTTGGCGCCGCAGAGCCGGAAGAAATAACCAGCCCTACTTTTACGCTGATCCACGAATATGAAGGTCAAATGCAAGCTGGAGAGTTTGCAAATGGGCCAGCGCGGCAGGTGAGGCTTTATCATATCGATGTATATCGTATCGAAGGCCAGCGCCAGTTGGACACACTGGGAATCGAAGAGTTGCTGACTCCAGAGAGTATTCTGTTAGTGGAGTGGGGAGAAAAATTTCCCTGGATCGTTGCGCATAGTGATGGAGAGATTGCCATGAACACCATTCGGGGCGACGAGCGAAGAATTACAGTTTGTTTTCGATAATTGAATCGTAGAAATAGGGGGAATTGGATGCGGTTACAGATTGGATCGAGGGTGATACTTCTCGCTGCAACAGTTTTGCTGGCACGGGTTGCTCTGACGCAAAGCCGTACAGGGCAGAGCAGTGCAGGGCAGTCTCCAACTGCCGTGTTGCAGATTCAGGCGGATCATGCCATCGCCGATGTAAGTCCAATCTTGTATGGGCTGATGACAGAAGAGATCAACCACTCCTATGATGGCGGAATTTATGCAGAGCTGATTCGGAATCGCGCGATGCAGGAGAAGTCCTGGAAAGGGCTGGACGATTGGATTTTGCAGCAGGATGGAAATGCCCAGGCTACGATGGCTCTGGACATAACAACTGGCCCCAGCACCGCGCTCACTCGCAGTATGAAGCTCACGGTGAAACAAGCTGATGTTGCTAACCTGGCTCGTGTCCGGAATGATGGCTTTTGGGGAATTCCCTTGCTGCCGCAAACCACCTATCAGGGTTCGCTGTATGCGAAGGCTGATAGAAATTCAGATGGCCCCGTAACCGTAAGCCTTATCAACAACAATACTGGCGCGGTTGTGGCAACGGCGCAGATCGCTGCGCTGACCACGGAATGGAAACCGTATTCTTTTGTTTTAAAAGCTGGCGCGATGCAGGCATCGGCGGCGAATCATTTTGTTTTGTCCGTCGCGCAGCCCGGAACTTTCTGGTTCGACCTTATCTCCCTGTTTCCACCCACGTATAAAAATACGGTGAATGGAAACCGTATTGACCTGATGGAAAAGCTGGCAGCGATGCACCCTGCATTTTTGCGCCTGCCGGGTGGAAACTATCTGGAGGGCAATCACATTGCCGACCGTTTTCGCTGGAAGCAAACCCTTGGCCCGCTGGTAGATCGTCCTACGCATCGGAGTCCCTGGGGATACCCAAGCTCCGACGGCCTCGGCCTGTTGGAGTATCTGCGGTGGTGCGAGGACCTGCACATGCAGCCCGTGCTGGCCGTTTATGCTGGATATTCGCTGGCTGGCGAACACGTTACTCCTGGGAAGGATTTAGTTCCTTATGTGCAAAGCGCGCTGGATGAGATTGAGTATGTCTCCGGCAGCGTGCAAACAAAATGGGGCGCAGAGCGTGCCAAAGATGGACACCCGGCTCCATTTCCGCTTACGTATGTTGAGGTGGGCAACGAGGACGAGTTCGACAAGTCCAGCAGTTACGACGCGCGCTTTGCTCAGTTTTTTGATGCGATCAGAAAGGCTGATCCAAATCTGAAGATTATTGCCACCGATCCAATAACCAGTCGCGTGCCCGACGTGATCGACGAACATTTCTACAAAAGCGCAGAGGAGTTTTTGCAGGCCGCGCATCAATACGATCAGACCAATCGTAAAGGCCCCAAGATATTTGTAGGAGAATGGGCCACGATGGAAGGAACACCTACGCCGGATTTAGGCGCGGCTTTGAGCGATGCCGCATGGATGACAGGTCTGGAGCGCAACAGTGACATTGTAATTATGGCGAGCTACGCGCCCTTGCTGGTCAATGTAAATCCTCAGGCGATGCAGTGGACGCCGGACTTGATCGGCTACGACGCCCTGCACAGCTACGGCTCGCCCAGCTACTACGCACAGGCGATGTTCAGCAGTAATCTGGGGACACAGGTCGTGGAATCCAGCCTGCAAAATCCTGGCACGCATCTGTATTATTCCGTAACACGCGATACGGCGAAAGGCGTGCTCTACCTGAAGGTCGTCAATGCCTCTGCCCAGCTACGGGATATAAACATTCAGATTCAGGGAGCACAAACAATTGGCATCAACGCCACCCTAACCACGTTGAGCGGACAAAGCCGAGCGGAAACAAACTCTATCGCCGATCCTGAACGCATTGTTCCAATGAAAACGGAGATTCCCAATATCTCGGCAAATTTTAACCACACATTGGATCCGTATTCGATTCAGGTGCTGGCAATTCCATATCGCTAGACAGGATCAAGAATGTTGGAAGAACTGAAACGTCAGGTCGTACAGGCCAATCAAGCGATTGTGCAGCACGGCTTGGTACTCGCAACCTTTGGCAATGTCAGCGGCATTGCGCGTGATGCTGGGTTGGTCGCAATCAAGCCCAGCGGCGTGCCGTATGCAGCGCTACGTCCAGAGGATATTGTCGTGACCGATCTGGAAGGAAAAATTGTTGAAGGAAAATTGAAGCCTTCCTCCGATCTGGATACGCATCTGGTGCTCTATCGCTCCTTTGCGGAGATTGGCGCCATCGTGCATACACATTCAGAGTATGCAACCATCTGGGCACAGGCAGGTCGGGCCATTCCATGCTACGGAACAACCCATGCTGATTATTTTTATGGCCCTGTGCCCGTCACATCCATGCTGAGCGCGGAAGAAGTCCAGGGTGAGTATGTTCGCAACACCGGCGAAAAAATTGTACGGTGTTTTCGCGAAAAATCCCTCGATCCCTTATCGATTCCGGCAGTGCTGGTTGCAGGCCACGCTCCGTTTTGCTGGGGCAGCACGCTTGAAGATGCCGTGCATCATGCTGTCATTTTAGAATTTGTAGCGCGGATGGCATTGCATACAGAAGCATTGGCCGGGCCGAGTTCAGGCATTCCGCAACACCTGCTGGATCGACATCATCGGCGCAAGCACGGAGCACAGGCGACCTATGGACAAAACAATTCGGAGAAGCGATGACCCTGGTTGCTGGTGTTGATTTTGGAACTCTCAGTGTTCGCGTTTCGATTCTCGACAGCGAGCGCGGACGTCTATCTACCGCCGTTGCCGAGTACCCGCTGCATCGCAGGCGCGAAGACCCGGATTATGCCACGCAATCGCACGCCGACCAGATGCAGGCGCTCGCCAAGGCCGCGCGTCAAGCAGTTGTGGAGGCTGGCGTTGCTGGAGATTCCATCGCCGCCCTTGCACTCGACACCACCGGCTCCAGCGTAATTCCGGTGGATGCGCACATGCAGCCACTGGATGAGTATTACCTTTGGTGCGATCACCGGGCGAAATCCGAGGCAGAGGAGATCACGCAGCTCGCGCATCAGGAAAAAATAGAAGCTATCGAGTGGTGCGGTGGCGTGTATTCCCACGAGTGGGGATTTGCCAAGCTGTTGCACTGGCTGCGTCACAATCCAGAGAAGCGCGGTAATTTTGCTAGTGCTTTTGAACATTGCGATATGGTTGCCGCAACCTTGGCTGGAGTGACCGATCCATCGCAGACAGTTCGCAGCGCCTGTGCAATGGGCCACAAGTGGCTCTGGAGCCAGCGCTGGGAAGGGTTTCCTCCACAGGAATTTTTCTCCGCGCTTGATCCGCTGCTGGATGGCATCTGCGAGAAGCTGAGCAGTCCCGTGCAGACCTCGGATCATTTAGCCGGACATTTGAGCGCGTACTGGGCAGAGCAGCTTGGATTCAAAGCGGGCATCCCGATTCCAGTGGGCGCGTTTGACGCGCACTGGGATGCGCTGGGCGCAGGCATCCGCGAAGGCGATGTGGTCAATGTCGTTGGTACTTCCACCTGCATCATCGCGATGTCGCGCGCGACCACGCTCGTGCCTGGTGTCTGCGGTGTGGTTCCGGGTAGCGTGCATCCAGCCTTCACCGGCATTGAAGCCGGACTCTCCGCTACGGGCGACATCTTTGATGCCATCGCGCGTCGGGCCAGCACCTCCGTAAAAGAGCTATCCAAAGGATTGGAAAATTACCGCGCCGGAAAGACTGGCCTGCTGCGTTTGAGCTGGGATAATGGCGATCGCACTGTGCTGGTGAATGCTGACCTCGGCGGAATCACGCTGGGCTGGAACCTGCTGCACACGGCGCAGGATGAACTCTTCGCCGCTATCGAGGGCACCGCGCTGCACACGCGCATTATTCTGGATCGGATGGCTGAGCATGGCGTGCCTATTGAACGCGTCATCCATGCCGGAGGCATTCCGCAAAATAATTCTGTGCTCAATCAGGTCTATGCGAATGTGCTGGGCAAGCCGGTGCTGGTGCCCGATGGCGTGCCCACCAGCCTTGGCTCCGGAATTCTTGCGTTTCTGGCAGCAGGAGCGTTTCCTACAATTGAAGCCGCGCAGCAGGCCATCTGCCTACCGTACAAAACATTTCTTCCGCAGCCGGAGGCGGTCGCTATTTACGAGAAAATTTATCCGCTCTATCGCAATGTGTATTTTTCTCTGGGAGATAAACATTCCACCGCGCGACCGCTCGGCCATATTTTGCCTGAACTACGCCGCATCGCAGCGCGAGTCATATTTCGCGCGTAGCCAAAAAGTTTATGGCTGCGGGCGGATCGCTACATGTCGCAGAAAATCAAAGGTTCCAGATGGGGAAATCACAACGCCCGTAATCCGACGGTTATACACAATCACGGAATCCAGATACCAGAGCGGAATCACAGGAAGATCGCGGGCAAGAATCTGCTGCACCTGCGCGTAGGCCGCGCGGCGGTCTGCAATGTTGATCTGCTGCTGCGCCTGAGCAAGCAGTGCGTCCACCTTTCCATTGCTGTAATAACCACGGTTCGCCCCGTGCGGTGGAACGCTCGCGCTGGCAAAGGCATAGTGGAAAATGTCTGGGTCTTCATTGCCGCCAATCCAGTGCATGCTGTAGATGCCAAATCTTCCCTGCGAAATGTCGGAGAAGAATGTGGCAAACTCGTAGCTCTGAATATCGAGCGCGATACCCACCTGACGCAACTGTTGTTGCAGCACAATTGCAAGCAACCGCACCGTTTCATCCGTAGAAGTCTTCATCGACAAATGAAAGCGAATGCCATTTTTGTCGGGAGCGAATCCTGCCTGCTGCAACAATTGTTGCGCATGTTCCGGGTCGTAGGTGGAATCGGCGGCGCTCCCTTGATAGGCCCAATGCTGCGGTGGCAGTAGGCTATCGGCAGGTCGTGCCTCGCCACGCAGTAATGCCTGAATAATTAGCGGACGGTTGATGGCGACGGCGATGGCCTGACGCACACACCGATGGCGCAGGTATGGGTCGCGCAGATTTAGTGTCAGATATTGAACATTATTGCCAGGCACGGAAGTGACGACCAGGTGTGAATCGCGGCGCAGCGACCACGTCAGGTCTGCTGGAAATGTGTTGCTGGCTACGTCGGCGGAGCCTTTGTGCAACTCCAGTGCGCGCGTCATCGCGTCGGGCACAACTTCAAAGCGCAGGCGATGGATCGCTGGCACGCCATTCCATGCAGAGGGGTTGCTCTCCAGAATTACTTCCTTATCCACGTCCTGCCGCACAAAGCGAAAGGCTCCGGTGCCAATGGGATGCTGCTGGAAATCTCTGCCACTGCCATACGGAACAATCCCGATGGCTCCGTCAGAAAGATTCCAGAGCAGTGCGGCATCAGGGTATTGCAGATGGAGAATCAGGGTGTGCGCGTCGGGTGTCTCCATGCTGGCGATGCTTGCAAAGGCGCTGGCCTTGGGCGTGATGAGCGTGCCATTGCGCATCGTGTCCAATGTCCATCGCACGTCACGCGAGGTCAGAGGCTGGCCATTATGAAATTTCACGTCGTCGCGCAGATGGAAAATGTACGTGCGCGGATCGGGAATTTCCCACGATGTCGCCAGATCAGGCAGCAAGTTAAAATGCGCATCTTTCTTTACCAGTGCATCAAAAATCAGCATGTCAATGTGCTCGGACTGTGCATCCACGCCCACACGCGGATCGAGGCTGGTCGGGCTGCTCTCGATCAGAACGGTAACCGTATTGGGGTCATTTAGCGTGGCGTGATGGCAGCCACTCAACAACAACAACAACGCGCAAGCGCTGAGTCTAGATCGGAGAAAAAACTTGCGCTTACGCATACGAAATTTTTCCCAGAATTGCGGGGCGTGTCGCGCCGGTGGCTGTGGGGAGATTCCCCGGCCTGTGATGCCATGTCTGATACGCAAGCAGAGCGAAGGCGACGGCCTCCTTGGCCGATGCTGGCAGACCAAAACTGTCGCTGGTTGTAATGTGAACCTGAAAGGGCGCCAGTTCCTCAGCGATGGCCCGCATTAAGGTTGCATTGTTCGCTCCGCCACCGGCGACGATAAAATCCGTAGGCGCAAAAGAAAGCGTTGGTTGTACGAATTTCTTCCAGGCGATACCGATCGTGTGGGTAGTCAACGCCGTCGCAGTTGCCATGGCGTCTTCGGGGCGAGGGCTGACTTTCTTGCAACGTGCTAAAAATTTCCGTGTAAACTCACGGCCAAACTGCTCACGTCCGGCAGATTTTGGCGGTGGCGCGGAAAAATACGGCAATGCGAGATACTCCCGCAACACTCCATCCAGAACCTGCCCGCGCGCGGCAAGAGCGCCATTGCGGTCGTATTTTTTTTTAAAACAAATTTCAGCGAGCGCGTCGATCACCATATTGGCCGGCCCGGTATCAAAGGCAAAAATTTTATCCGTTGACGCGCCTGCCGGAATCACCGTCAAGTTGCCGATACCGCCGAGATTTTGTAGTACACAATTGCGCTGGGCGTGGCGAAAGTAGACCCAATCCAGCAGTGGAACCAATGGCGCACCCTGACCACCCAGCGCAAGGTCTGCGGGACGAAAATCGGAGACGACCGGCACGCCTGTTACTGCGGCAATCACCGCAGGCTCGCCCATCTGCCAGGTGCACGCGACGGACGCGCCGCCATATCGCTGCGGCGTTGCCTGATGGTAGATCGTCTGTCCGTGACAGCCAATCAAATCCAGTTTTACAGGATTCTTCTGAAGCGCTTCAAGTACAGCCTGAGCGTAAAGCTGGCCCAGCCGCCAGTGCAGGCGCGAGAGATCAGCAACAGAGGCTTCGCGGGCATTCATGGCTTGCAACACCAGCTCGCGAACGGCTGCGGGATAGCGCGTAGCGTGATGCGCCAGCCGTCGTATGCGCGGAGCTTCGATGCCGGGCGTGATGCGCACCAGCGCCACATCAATGCCGTCGGCGGAGGTGCCACTCATCACTCCGGCCACGGTCATGGCCTTGTAGGGCTGCGGCGAAAGCGTTGCGCGTTTCACTTGGCTCCCTCCGAAACTTCGCTGGAGAATTTCTCCAGTTCGCTGCGGAGCTTGTCGATCTGTGCCACAGAAGCAGCACGAGGCAGGCTGCGCTTACGCAGCCTGCGCATCTTTGCGCGTTCAACACGCTGCGAGGCCGTAGCCACCATGCGCGCAAAGGCTGGAGAGCGTTCTGTCTCACGCAGCACGGCCTCATACGCGCCAAGAATGCGATCCGCGCGATGGCAGACTTCCAGCAAATCTGTGCCTGCTCCAATTGCCTGCACAGCGGCGTCCTCAATGGATGTGTGGTTGAGCACGCCGCCCATCTCCATGTCATCGGAGATAATTAGCCCACGATAGTTGATCTGCTTGCGTAGAACCTCGGTGATCCAAAAATGCGAAAGGGAAGCGGGCCGTGCTGGACTTTCAATTTGCCGTGTTGGATTTCCAATTTTTGGATAGGCTGCATGGTTCACCATGACCAATGGCAAGCTGCTGCGCAGTGCGCGATAGGGAGCGATATCGGGCTGCATCTGTTCCCAGGTGCGATAAATCTTTGGCATCGTCTGGTGCGAATCAAAGCACCCGCTGCCCAGGCCGGGGAAGTGTTTGCCGCAGCCGAGAATACCGTGTGTGGCTAGCCCAATCAAAAATCTTCGCGCATACGCAGCCACCTGCGCTGGATCGTCCGAGGCCACACGGCTGCCCATCACAACACGGCAGGCGGGCGTATCCAGATCAAGCACGGGTGCAAGATCGACATTAAAGCCTAGCGTCGCCAACATGCGGCCAACAATATCCCCGTGCCTCTGATACGTGTCCTGACATCTCGTTGCGACCACCGCAGCGGCAGACGGTGTAGGCCCAATTAGATCGCGCAGACGATCTACGGTTCCACCTTCCAGATCAATACAGCGAAAAAAATTCATGCTGGATTTTTCCTGCCGTGTAGCAGCAACTGCCTGAAGCAAGGCGCGTATTTGTTTCGGTACGGCAAGATTTCGTTTGAAAAGAATAATGCCGCTCGGCTGGAGAACACGCAGCCAGGCCGCTTCCAGAGAAGTAATCTCCGTGCCTTCCAGGCCAATGATAAAAAGCGATCCTACATGACGGCGCAAGGTTGTTGTAGATTTCATGCTTGCGTAGCCTCGCTGGAATGCGTGGAGTTCGTGCCCTCGGCAATCTCACGCTGTAACTCCAATAAGAGTTGCAGCGCCTGCATCGGTGTAAGCGCGTTCAAATCCAGATCGCGAATCTGATCTACCACACGCTGCGAGAGTGGCGTGAACAGCGTCATCTGCATGGTCGGTTCTGCGGTAGCAGCATCCATCTGCCGCTGCTCAGCGCGTTCATGCTGGCGCAGCACTGCGCGCGCGCGTTCGATAACGGCCTTCGGCAATCCAGCCAGCTTCGCCACGTCGATGCCATAGCTTTTGCTGGCGGAGCCTTTTTCAATGGTGTGCAGAAAGGTAATGCCCGTGGGTGTCTCCTGCACGGCGACGCGAAGATTTTCGACGCGCTCCAGTTGTGCGGCCAGCAGTGTCAGTTCATAGTAGTGCGTGGCAAAGAGCGTGCGCGCGCCAATCTGATTGTGCAGATATTCCAGTGTTGCCCAGGCCAGCGAGAGGCCGTCAAAGGTTGCCGTACCGCGACCAATTTCGTCCAGCAATACCAGCGAGCGTTCCGTCGCGGTGTTCAGAATTGTCGCCGTCTCCGTCATCTCCACCATAAAGGTTGAGCGGCCTTGTGCAACATTATCGCTGGCTCCAATGCGTGTGTAGATGCGATCCACCAGTCCGAGGCGCATCCGCTGTGCTGGAACAAAGCATCCCATTTGCGCCAGAATTACCAGCAATGCGGTCTGTCGCAGGTAGGTGGATTTGCCGCCCATGTTTGGCCCAGTCAGCAGCAGCACGCGCGTGCTGTCTGTGTCCAAATGTACGCTGTTGGGGACGAAGCGGCCCTCGGACCGCTGCTCCATGCGATGTTCAATCACGGGATGTCGCGCAGCCAGCGCTTCCAACATTCCAGAGTCTTCAACTTCTGGCCGCACATAGTTGCGTGCGCTGGCCAGATGCGCGAAGCAGGCAATTAGATCGAGTTCCGCCAGCACATTGGAGGTTGCGCGAATCTGCGCAGCTGCGGCAAGAATAGTCTGGCGCATATCTTCAAAAATGCGGCGCTCAATAGCCAGGCATTCCTCCTGTGCGCCTAAAACTTTTCGCTCGTAGTCTTTTAGCTCCGGGGTGGTGAAGCGTTCGGCATTGACCAGCGTTTGTTTGCGCTCATAATCATCAGGAGCCAGCGCAAGGTTAGCTTTTGTGATTTCAATGTAATAACCGAAAACCGAGTTGTAGCGAACTTTAAGTGAGCCAATGCCGGTACGTTTGCGCTCGCGCTCTTCGATGGCGGCAATAGACTGTCGACCGCTCAGGCTTAGCACGCGCAGGGAATCCAGTTCTTTGTGAATACCCGAAGCAATCACGCCGCCATCGGAGAGATGCACTGGCGCATCTTCGGCGATGGTCTCTCGAATGGAGCGATGCAGATCGCCGAGTGTATCCAGATCGCCACACAAACGAAGGAATGCTTTTGCCTGAAGCGGCTGGAGAATCCGTGCAACTGCAGGCAGGGCAGAGAGCGATTGCGCCAGCGCGAGAACATCTCTGGGGCCAGCGCTGTCGAGTGAAATTCTGCTCAGCAAGCGCTCCATATCCTGTATGCCCGCCATAGTTGTGCGCAGTTCTTCTCGCGTTGGAAGATTGCTGTGCAATTCGGCGACGGCATCCAGGCGCTCGGTGATGGGCGCAACCTCCAGCAACGGACGCAGCAGGCTGGAGCGAAGTTTTCGTTTTCCCATCGGCGTCACACAGGCATCGAGCGTGTGGAAGAGCGTGGTGTCGCGTCCTGCATCCGGCATCAGCGGCTCGACCAGCTCCAGGTTGCGAACTGTGACGGCATCCAGTTGCAGATGTCCGGTGCGCTCGTAGTAGCGAAGATTGTCTAGATGCTGTAGCTGACTCTGCTGCGTGCTTTTCAGATAATGCAGCACAGCCCCAGCGGCTGTGGCTGCGGCGGGATGTGGCTCCAGTCCATAGCCAGCCAGTCCGCGCGTGCCGAAGTGCTGCGCCAGCAGAGGCTGCGCATAGTCGGAGCTAAAGACCCAGGCATCCAGCGGTGTAATCGTCCAGGGACGGCTGGAGAAATTGTTTTGCAGTGTGAGCAGGGACGATTCCGTGAATCCAGGCAACGTGGTTGATTCAGCCAGCAGAATTTCCGCCGGGTTAGTTCGCTCCAGTTCATCCAGGCACAGCGCGGCTGCATCCGGGCCAGTAAACTCTGTTGCGCGAAAATCTCCGGTTGAATTTTCCAGCAGCGCCAGACCGATTCTTTGTGGCTCAACACAAAGCGCAGCCAGATAATTGCTGCGTTCCTGCTGTAAGGCTGGATCAAGCGCCGTGCCCGGAGTCAATACGCGCGTAACTTCTCGCCGCACGATTTTCTTTGTCAGCTTGGGATCTTCCATCTGCTCGCAGATGGCGATGCGATAGCCGCGCCGCAGCAGACGCTGGATATGCGGTTCGGCGGAGTGATAGGGAACACCGCACATGGGCACGCCATTGTTTTTGTCCCGCGAGGTTAGAGTGATCTGCAATTCCTGTGCAGCAATTTTTGCGTCTTCATAAAACAGCTCATAAAAATCCCCCAGGCGAAAGAAAAGCAGCGCGCTGGGATGCTGTTGCTTGGCGGTTGCATATTGCCGCATCAATGGCGTGGGCGCGGAGGCTGGCTCTGGCACGGTTGAAACGGAATCACGAGGACTGGATCGAGGGCTGGACACGGATAGAGTCAGCATATCGCGATCTGCGAAGATCGTGAAAATCAAGTGTTTTCGGCAGGCGGATATTTCAGCGCTGCTGGCGGTTCTGTGATGCTGATCACGTTTTGAATAATGTTCGGCGCGTATACTGAAACAGTCGAGTTTCCGCGAACTTTCTAGGGTGGATAGCAATGTATCTGGTCTGGCTGCGCATCGCGCTTGCACTGTATGGGGCCTCCTGTGTCGCTATCCTTCCTGATGTCATCAGTGGAGGCTCGCGTTGGCGCAAAGTCGTGCTGCCAGCCTGCGTCTCTGCCGGATTTTTCCATCTTGTAGCCCTGGTCGAGATGCTAAATCTGGCGCATCACTGGGTTCCTTCCACGCTCCATGAGATTGATACGCTGCTGGCTTTGCTGCTGGTTGCAGCCTTCCTGCTGGTGTACTGGCGCTACCGTGCCATCTCTCTGGGAATCTTTATTCTGCCACTGGTCTTTCTTCTGCTTCTGCTGCCTGCCGCAGGGCCAGATCGCGGCGTGCTGATGGTGCCGTGGATGCGCAATGGCTGGCTGTTTGTGCATATTTCTCTGGTGCTGGCTGCCTACACCGCGCTGATTCTGAGCCTGCTAGCCAGCCTGCTTTACCTGATTCAGGAACGTCGCCTCAAGCAGAAAAGTGTTGAGGGAATCTTTCGTCATCTGCCACCGCTCGAAACCATTGACCAGATCGCCTTCAAGTCCCTAGTCGTGGGCTTTCCCTGCATGACAGGTGGCTTGCTGGCTGGGGCGCTCATCGCGCAGGAAAGCGTTGGCGCAACCTATTTTCTTGATCCAAAAGTTTTGTTATCCGTTGGCATGTGGCTGCTCTATATCTGGATGCTTTTCGTTCGTAAGAGCACAGGCCTACGTGGCAAACGAGCTGTCTATTTGTCTTCGTTGATTTTTCTTCTTGCTCTTACAGTGTGGGTTGCCAACCAGTTCAGCACCGTTCACCATTTTGTGATGCCATGAATCTTGTCCTTGTCGGTGTGAATCACAAATCGGCGCCCGTAGAGGTGCGAGAACGGCTGGCGATTTCCCCGGCTCGATTACCGGAGGCCACGCAGTCGCTGCTCAGCGTGCCGTGCGTGCGCGAGGGATTGATTCTTTCCACCTGCAATCGCGTCGAAATTATTACCTATCAGGAGCCAGCCCAGGCCAATCTACTGGAGTTTATAGAGAATTATTTTGCCGTCGATCCAGTCTCTGTGCGTCCCTATCTGTATGAATTTCGCGCTAGCGAGGTAGTGCGCCATCTCTTCCGTGTCGCGTCGAGTCTAGATTCCCTTGTGGTAGGCGAGTCGCAGATTCTTGGCCAGGTCAAAGAGTCCTATACCGTGGCGCGCGCCGTAGGTGCGGTGCAAACCCACCTCGAGCCGCTCTTGCAGCGCACGTTTACCGTCGCAAAAAAAATTCGAACCTCTACAAACATTGGTAGCTCCTCCGTTTCAATTGCTTCCGTCGCCGTGCAACTGGCCAGCCGAATCTTTGGCTCGCTACACAACAAAACTGTTTTGCTGGTTGGCGCAGGAAAGATTGCCGAGCTGGCCGCGCGCAGTTTGATGCAGCAGGGCGCGGGAGCTTTGTATATTTGCAATCGCACCTACGAGCGGGCCGTGCCGCTGGCGCAGCAGTTTGGCGCGCAGGCCATCCCGTTTGAGAAACTCCACGAATTTGCCGCAAAGGCGGATGTTGTCATCACCTCGACTGGCTCGTCAGAGCCAATCTTTAAGCCAGCACACGGGCATATATACGCGCAGCAGCGCAAGCAGCGGCCCATGTTTTTTATTGATATTGCCGTGCCCCGTGATGTCGATCCTGCGATGAATAGCGTTGAGGGAATTTTTGTTTACAGTATCGACGATCTACAATCGGTAGCCGCTGCAAATATCTCCGACCGGCAAAAAGAGGCACAGGATGCCGAGGCGATCATCCGCAGGGAAGTACGGCGGTACGAGGAGCGCCAGCACACACTGGATGGCGTCCCAGCCATTGTGGCCTTGCAGGAAACTCTGGAGTCGTTGCGCCAGAGTGAGTTGCAACGCTCGAACACACGACTGGCGAGCCTTAGCCCAGAGCAGAGACAGGCCGTTGACGTGCTGACGCGCTCCCTGGTCAACAAAATGCAGCACGCGCCCATCCAGGCCATTAAACGCGCAGCGCGAGAAGGTGACCGTGAGACGCTGGCCGTGATTCAGAATCTTTTTGACGCATCCGATGCGCAACGCGTGGAGAATCCAGAGGACGAAAATTTTTACGCAGAAGAAGGCGCATTGGATTTAGCCGCCGCATCCATCATGAAAAAGGACGAAACCGCTTGATCCGCATCGGTAGTCGTGGTTCGCTGCTCGCTCGCTGGCAGGCATTGCACATCGCTGCACGCCTGCACGATCAAGGTGTTGCCTCCACCATTGACATCATCACCACCACTGGCGACCGCGTTCAGAACGCCCCATTCGCGCAGGTGGGAACCAAGGGTATGTTCACCAAAGAAATTGAAGAGGCCTTGCAGGAGGGCCGCATTGATCTTGCCGTGCATAGCATGAAGGATCTACCCACGGAGCTGCTGCCGCAGTTCTGTATTGCTGCGGTTCCGCAACGCGCCGATGCGCGGGATGCGTTTGTGTCGGTACGCTACGAGAGCCTACGCGCAGTGCCTGCAAATGGCGTGATTGGTACCAGCAGCCTGCGACGTCAGGCGCAGATTCGTGCTCTTCGGCCTGATCTGGATGTCCAGGAACTGCGCGGCAATGTGGATACGCGACTGCGCAAGCTGACCGAAGGCCACTACGATGCCATGATTCTTGCTGCCGCCGGTTTGGAGCGTCTGGGTCTCACGCAGCACCTTCGCACACATTTCGCTGTGGATGAAATGTGTCCCGCAGCCGCGCAGGGAGCATTAGCCATCGAGTGTCGCAGTGACGATCCATCGACGCAAAAGATTTTAGCCGCACTGCATCACGCGCCCACAGGCTTTGCAGTAGCTGTAGAACGCGCGGTTCTGGCACGGCTGGGTGGAGGCTGTCATCTTCCTGTTGGAGTCTTTTGCGAATTGCTGGACGGTGCAGACTGGAAGGTTACAGCAACGGTTGCGCGTCCAGACGGCGCTGCCCTTTTGCGTGAGCAACGAGTTGCACTGGCAGAAAATCTCTCCGAATCCAGCGCGCTTGCCATTGGAGATGACATAGCCAATCGCCTGCTGGAGCAGGGAGCTGGTGACATGCTCGCTTCGGCCACGCCGGTGATTGTGAGCCGGGACAATACAGGCGCATGAAGCCACTCTCCGGTCGCCGCATTCTCATCACACGCGCGCAGCATCAGGCCGGATCACTCTATACTGCGCTGCAATCTCTGGGGGCCGATGTGCTTGCCGCGCCCATGATTGAAATTGTTCCGCCGGATTCCTACGCGCCACTCGATGACGCTCTCCGCAATCTTGCTCGCTATGACTGGCTGTTGCTGACCAGCGCCAATGGAGCTGCTGCGCTTCGATGCCGCATGGAGGCGCTCGGCCTTTCGGTCAGCGACTATCCATCCTTGCAGGTGTGCGCCATCGGCCCGGCAACCGCGCATACGTTGCAGCGGCAGGGATGGACACTCAAAGCTACGCCCAAAGTTTATGTTGCCGAGGCTGTGGTTGGAGCATTGCAAGATGCACTGCACGATCCGATGCCTGATTGCATTACAGGCAAGCGCGTTTTGTTGGTGCGCGCCAAAGTCGCGCGTGACGCGATTCCAGCGGAGCTAACTCGGCTAGGTGCTCAGGTTCATGTTGTCGAGGCGTACCAAACTGTGATGCCCCCCGATGCCGCTTCGCAGATGAAAAACATTTTTGCTAATGCAACGAAATTTCCTGATGCTGTCACCTTTACCAGTTCCTCCACCGTGAAGCATTTCTTTCTACTGCTGCACTCGGCGGGCTGGAATGCTTTGCCGCAGGGGATGCTCGTAGCTTCGATTGGCCCCATCACCAGCCAGACGCTGCGGGAACACGGCATTGAGCCGGAGATTGAAGCGCAGACGCACTCCATTCCCGGCCTTGTCGATGTCTTAACGGCATATTTTTCCAGAAAAGCTAAAAAAATCATTCGCAGCGATTTGCCCTAGGTTGTATAGTGCTTGCGTAGTCGAGGAAAAGAAATTATGAAAATCTACGGTTTTCTTTCCTGTATCTACAAATCGCCGCAATCTCTTTTGCGCTGCGTGCTTGTCTTGTTTTTCGCCGTCTTCTGCATGTCTTTTGCGCAGGCGCAGCTTGCACCGACGCCACCGATGGGATGGAACAGTTGGGATGCCTATGGCATTTCGGTGCGCGAGGCCGAGATTCGTGCCAATGCTCAATGGATGGCTGCGCATCTCAAGCAGCATGGCTGGCAATATGTCGTCGTGGATATGGAATGGTTCGTGGAGAATCCAGAAGCCGGCGACGATCCAAAAACGGTGAAGCTGGCGATGGATGCCAATGGCCGCTATCTTCCAGCGGTCAATCGTTTCCCCTCCGCAGCCGATGGCGCGGGCTTTCGGCCACTGGCCGACTACGTTCATTCACTGGGCCTGAAGTTTGGCATTCACATGCTGCGTGGCATTCCCATGGTTGCCGTGGAAAAAAACCTGCCCATTGCAGGCTCCACGTGGCACGCTGCCGATGCAGCAAAAATGGAGGACACCTGTCCCTGGAACCCTGACAACTATGGCGTGGATGCCAGTAAGCCTGCTGCGCAGACATGGTACGACGCGCAGGCCAAGCTCTGGGCAAGCTGGGGCGTGGATTACGTTAAGATCGACTGCGTCAGCGGCAATCCCTGGCCAGCCGAGGAAGTTGCCATCATCCACAAGGCAGTGAAAGATTCTGGCCGTCCCATGGTGCTGAGTCTTTCGCCGGGCCAGTCCTACGATAACAGTAAGGATCTCCGTGCCAATGCCAATCTGTGGCGCGTCTCCAACGATGTTTGGGACCGCTGGAAGCGTGAGCCAGGCACGGATTATCCCGAAGGACTCTACAATCAGTTCGATCTGGCAGCGGAGTGGTCAGGCTATGGCCAGCCGAATCATTGGCCCGATCTCGACATGCTGCCGTTGGGGCGCATATCCATCCGTTCCGTGATCGGAAAGGATCGCCAGAGTGCGTTTACGCACGACGAACAACGCACGCTGATGACGCTGTGGGCAATCTTTCGCTCTCCTTTGATGATGGGCGGTGATCTGCCCAGCAGCGATGCCTGGACGCAGAGTCTACTGACCAACGACGAGGTGCTGCGCGTCGATCAGCATTCCATCCACAGCCAGGTGATGGCGAACGATGCGCATCAGGCGATCTGGATGGCTGAGGATGCCGACACGCACGATCCTTATGTTGCTGTCTTCAATCTGGACGATCAGCCGCGCACGCTTACCTTGAACTGGGCAGAGCTGGGGCTAAAGAAAATGCGTGGTGGCTATCAGCCCTTTGATCTCTGGGCACATACGGCAGGCAAGCCAGCGGCGGCAAAGTTGGATGTGTCGTTGGCTGCACACGCCAGCGCACTGTATCGGTTGCAACCGGTTCGATAGTGGCGAAGGACTACGTTCTGTGTACAAACAGGCTGTAGATCAACACGGCAAACACAATGCCTGAGATCACCACATACAGATAGTCCCGTTCCATCCAGAAGGCGATCACAGAGAAGAGAACTCTGGCCACAGGCGTGGCGATCAGCAGCAGCAGTCCAAGCTGGATGATGCCCAGTGCATGCCCATGCAGTGCCTGGTGCACAATGCCCGCAACGTTGTTGAGCGGTGCAGAAACTCCATGAAAGACTCGATAGCTGGGAATGGAGCCGCCATGATGCAGCAAAAACAGCACGCCGCCGAAAAAAATGACAATGGCAGAAAGGATCATGCCAGATCGCAGAATTACGCTGATCCGGGCATCAATCAGGCGGTCATCCATCTCGTGCAGCTCTGGCATTTATAACCTCCCCGTAAAGCCGTTAAAGATCATTTCCGCGCCAAGGAATGCAATCACAATGGCAAAGATCAAGCGCAGCGCGTGCGTTTTGGCCTGCACCAGAAAGCGCGCTCCCAGCAGTGACCCAGCCAGTACGCCCAGGGTGACGGGCATCGCCAGACTCGGATCAATGTAGCCCCGGCTCAAGTAGACTCCGGCACTGGCGGCGGCTGTCACGCCAATCATAAAATTGCTGGTCGTGGTGGAGACCTTGAATGGAATCTGCATGGCCTCATCCATCGCCAGCACTTTCACCGCGCCAGAGCCAATGCCCAGCAGCCCGGAGAGCGTGCCCGCGCCGAACATGATGCCAAAGCCCAGCGGAACGCGACGAACCAGATAATGCTGCTTCTCGTCTCCAACGGGAAAGCTCCCATTCATGCGCAGGGCTGTGGCAATGCGGTCCGGCTCCCGTTGCAGGTGCGTTTCATCCCGCTTCCGGTTCGACATGGCTGCCGAATACAGTAGAACCACGCCAAAGATAATCGCGATGGCCGCAGTGGATGTCTTGGTGGCAAGAAACGCGCCGCAGAGTGCGCCAATGGTTGTCGCAATTTCCAGAAACATGCCGATGCGGATGTTGGAGAAACCCTCCTTGACATACGCGGCGGCAGAGCCGGAGGATGTGGCAATCACCGAGACCAGCGAAGCTCCAATGGCATAGTGAATGTCTACGCCAAAGGCGAGCGTCAACAGCGGAACGATAACCACGCCTCCGCCGAGTCCCGTTAAAGCTCCCAGAAATCCGGCGAGCAGGGAACCGGCTCCTATGATGGCGGTAAACTCGATATTATTCATGCAATATCCAAATCTGATGATAGAGGAAGTTTACAGTTAGGGGCATAAGGCTATTGTGCTCCGGGCTGCATGGCCGATACAGCCGTGGCATTCGTCTTTGACACTGTGGCGGGCGCAGTGATTGGCAGGCTCTCGCCTGGAAAATTTTCTTGCGGCTGCTGGGCTATAGCTGCGCGCATGAACTGCATCCAGATGGGCAGTGCGGCCCGTGCTCCGGTTTCCTTTTTGCCCAGGCTCTGGCGATTGTCGTAGCCCACCCACACGCCGCAGGTGTAGGACGGAGAAAATCCCAGGAACCACGCATCGGTAAAGTCGTTGGTTGTTCCGGTCTTTCCACCTAGCGGATGGTGCAGTTTTCCAGCCGCGGATGCAGTACCGCCGGATTTTACAACAGCCTCCAGCATCTGCATCATCATCCGTGCAGATTTTTGATCGGTGGATACATGCACATCCGGAGGCGCATGATAGAGCGTCTCATCATCGGCATTAGTCACGCGGCGAATCAAATGTGGTGTCAGACGGATGCCATCGTTGGGAAAGCTGCTGTAGGCAGCGACTTGCTCATACAAGCTTATTCCGGCGGAGCCTAATGCGATCGGCAAATATGGCGGAATGTTAGCCGTGACTCCGAAGTTATGCGCGGTAGCGATAACTTTCTCGACTCCCAGTTTTTGGGTTAGTTTCAGCGCAGGGATATTCCGCGAGTCAGCAAAGGCGCGCAGCAAAGAAATTTCTCCCAGATAGCGATCATCATAATTGTGCGGAGAGTAGGAGCCAGAGGACGAAGGAAAGGTTATGGGCGCATCCAGAATCTTGCTCTCTGGTGTCTCGCCAGCTTCCATGGCAGCCGTGTACACATAAGCCTTGAAAGAGGAGCCAGTTTGCCGCTCCGCCTGCGTGGCGCGATTATATTGCGACAGATTAAAGTCTCGCCCACCGACCATCGCCAGAATCTCTCCGCTGGAGTTGTCCACAGCCAGCAGCGCGGCCTGAGTGCCGGAATCCTGCTCCAGCATTGCGCGCAGTATGGGAGAGTTCGCCTCCTGCTTCGGTGCGATCTGCACGTACACAATATCTCCAATCTGGAGAAAATTCGTTGCCGTCGCATGACCTGTCCAGGCCCAGCCGTCGGAATTAATCAGTGCATTGTGCTGGCCTATGCGAACCGTCACCTCATAAGGCAGTACTGCCGTGACCAAGCCATGTAGATAACTCCCCGGCGTAAGAGGCAAACTCCAGTCGGGATGATGGAAGGCTGCCAGCGAACTGCCTCCGGCAATGACGTTCAGCAGATGGCCCTTCCATCCATGCCGCCGTTCGTAAGCAGCCAGACCATTCAGCGTAGACTGGTTGGCTACGCGCTGCAACTCCAGATCCAGCGTGGTGTAGACACGCAGGCCGCCTTGATGCACAACATCGGGGCCAAAGCGTTTTTCGAGTTCTTCGCGAACCGCTTCGACAAACCACGGAGCTATCGTGTTGGATGGCGGCTCAATGTGCAGGCCCAGCGGAGCAGCTTTGGCCTCTTCAGCCTGCTGCTGCGTAATTATTCCGTCCTCCAGCATGGCGTTGAGCACGCGATTTCTGCGGCGAAAGGCACGGTCTGGATACGCAATGGGCGAATAATACGATGGCCCGCGTGGCAGGGCTGCCAGCAGCGCGGCCTCTGGCAGCATTAGATCGCGCGCGCGTTTGCTGAAGTAGTACTCCGATCCTGCTTCAAACCCATAGACACCCTGACCCAGATAAATCTGGTTGGCGTAGAGCGTAAAAATTTGCTCCTTGGTAAAGGTTCGTTCGATCTGGATGGAAAGAAAAATCTCCTGCAACTTGCGGCGAAAGGTTCGATCAGGAGAAAGAAAAAGATTGCGCGCCAGTTGCATGGTCAGCGTGGAAGCACCCTGAGCACGGCTATCCTGCGCCAGATCGCGATACGCCGCTCCTGCAACGCGAAACAGGTTGACACCCCAGTGGCGCTCAAAATTCTTGTCTTCAATGGAGAGTACCGCATGGCGCAGCAGCGGCGGAATGTCGTCATAGCCAACTACCACGCGCCGCTCCAGTGCGAAGGAGCCGATTACCGTGCCATGAATGTCGTAGAGTTCTGTAGTTGTGCTAGGTCGATAGCGCGTCAGTTCGTCAATCTGCGGCAGATCAACGGAGTAGATCAGCAAGAGGCCGCCGAGCGCGCCAAAGAGTGCGGCCAGCAGACCCAGCAATACAAATGCTGCGCCTCCAGCCAGCTTGATACGCTGGAGAGCAAATGGATGAAATCCAGGCCGGTGGCCCTGGATGGCGCGCTGTGGTGGAGTTGGAAGTTTCAATCGAAAACTCAGGCGGTGCCCTACTGCTGGGTTCTACGGATTTTTATGATCCTGCGATCTTCTGGCGCAGTATCATCAATGCCTTGTTCATCTGTTCGTCGGTACTGGCGGGTGCGGGAGTCGTCGCGCTGCCTGCGGACGTACTCGCGCCAGAAGCCGTCGAAGATGGCGTGCTGCTGGCGGCTACTTCCACATTCGGTTGGACACCTTTTTCCTGAATCACAATGCCCAACGGGCTTTCGTACTTGGCTACGGTAAGGATCAGCATCGAACCATCCGGCAGGGGAAATTGCTTCTGCACCACGCCAGAACCAAAGGTTGGATCGCCCACAATGTCGGCCCGCTTGTCATCCAGCAACGCTGCCGCAACTATCTCCGCAGGGCCGGATGTTCCGCGATTCACCAGCACGACCAGCGGAGCATGGGTAACAAATTTTCTGGAGTCAGCAGTAAATGTTTGTTTGGGAACGGTCTGCCCCTCAAGCATGGACAGGGTTCCGGTTTGCAGAAAAGCATTGGTCAGGTGCAGCGCCGACTCTATATCGCCGTCGGCCACATCGCGCAGATCGAGCAGAACCTTCTGGTTTCCATTTTTCTGTACTGCGTGTAGCCGCTCGATCACCTGATGCACGCGATCCTTCGATAATTCGTAGGGCTTCAGATACAAAATGCTGCCGTTCTCCATTGGCTCGGACTCAACCGCAGGATAGGACAATATCTCGCGGGTCAGTGTCACCGCATCGGGCGTGGAACTGGCGGGACGAATAATCGAAAACCTAACCTGGGAACCGGGCTGGCCTTGCAATAAAAGCCGCAGGATCGCGGGGGACATGACTCGCGTGCTTTTTCCGCTGATGGATTCGATGACATCGCCGTCTTTGATGTCGGCCTTTTCGGCTGCGCTTCCTGGTTCCACAGAGACGACCGTAGCGTAGCCGAACCGTTTGGAAACATCGAGACCCACCTGTGCCTTACCGTCCTGTTGCAGCACTTGATACTGCTGGTACTCCCTGGCGGTCAGATAGCTGGACTCTGGATCAAGACCCTCCAGCAATCCATGCAGCGCGCCTACGGAGACGCGGTGGATGTCGGGCACCACCACGTAATCGTTTTGAATGTGCTGCAGGACTTCGCTGTAGACTTCGATCTGGCGATAGGCGTTGGTATCGCTGGATGCGCGAACGCCGCCGGGCATAAATCCGCCAAGAAACACGAAGACGACCAACACGACAGAGATGGCGAGGATAGAGAGCTTAAAGGCCTTGGGCATAGCGCAATGCGGCACTTCGAAACCGCTGCCTGTAGTGTACATCGGTTGCCGTCTGGGTTTAGGGTAAGCCCTGCGGAATCCAGATTCTTCTGCAAGAGCAGAAGAAATTTCATACAAATAGCTGGTAAAAATCCACAAATTCCTTTTTCCTGCGGTATCTTCAAAGACAGCATGAGCACGCTCACTCACCTGGAACCAATCCCGTATATTGCGTTCGAGAATGTCTCGAAATCTTTTGGAAGCCTCCGTGTGCTTGATGATGTCAGCTTTTATGTTCTTCCCGGCGAAACACTGTGCATTCTTGGCCGTAGCGGCGTGGGGAAATCCGTATCCTTGCAGCATATTTTAGGATTTTTGAAGCCGGATTCTGGAAAAATCTGGGTGAATGGTGAAGACATCACCCACTTTAGCGAAGAGCAATTGCAGCGGGTGCGGCGCAAGGTGACGATGGTATTCCAGAGCGGCGCGCTCTTTGATTCACTCAGCGTAGAGGAAAATGTGGCTTTTCCGTTGCGCGAGAGCGGGGAACTGCTGGATGAGCAGATCGAGCAAATCGTACAGGGCTTACTGACGATGGTGGGTGTAACGGAATTGTCCGGTCAGCTTCCGTCTGACCTGTCGACAGGGATGCGGCGCTCGGTCGCGATCGCACGGGCACTAGCCGCGCAGCCCGAGGCGATTCTCTACGACGAACCGACAACAATGGTCGATCCCGTGATGGCACATTTGCTCGCCAATCTGATGCAAAAAGTAAAACGGCAGTTGAAGCTGACCAGCATTGTGGTTACACATGACACACGCTTTGCGGAAAAGCTGGCAGACCGGGTGCTGTTTCTCCATGAGGCCAAGGCGCAGTTTTTTGGCACGTTGGCGCAAATGCGACACAGTGCTGATCCTGCCTTGCGCAACTTTTTGAAGACGGATCAAGTCGAAATTTCTATCTAACTCTTTCATCAGTAACAAGGTTGATTCTTTTGATCTTTCTGGAATTCCGTTGAAATAACAGTTGCGAAATACGAGAAAATCCAGCTACTATGTGTCAGAACAAGCAGGTAAGTTTTGCGTACCTTCGTCGCTTAGAGGCGACAGATGTCGTTGTACCCCGTAGCGCTGTGAATCGGTTGATCGGGTGACGAATCACTGTTGAATTAGACAGTGCGGGTTGTTCGTAACTTGCAGATATAAAAGCATGTTACAGGTGGTTCCGCACGCTAAGATGAGAAGGCTGCACCGCAGAGTTCTCTTGTACGTCTTCTGAGTTGGTTCACTTGCATACACCAGCGTGAGCAGGGAAGACTAGGCATGGCATCCCCCGATTTTACCCATTGGTCTGCAACCAGACCGATTCGACAGAACGAAACCTCCGGTAGCCGCTCAGTAGGCGAGGCAGGTGCCCGGAAATCCGCGTCTGGCACCATGACCCAGGCCTGGATGATCGTGGATAGCGCGACCGTTGCCATCGCAGCGCTGCTGGCAACATCCTTTCGTGATGTGATGAATGGGAGCCTTTTCGATCACATTACGCCACAATACGCGAATCCTGGCGTTTTCTACCTCTATATTGCTGGCTTTACGCTAGTCCTGTTGGCGGTAAATCGTTCCTATGGACTCTATGATCCACTGCTGAGCCGGAGTGGGGTGCGCGAGCAGCGGCTTTCGCTGGAGGCCTGTCTGACCGCCGGCTTGATTCTAGCCGGAGCACTCTATCTGGCCCGGCAGGATTCCGTTTCCCGCGCCGTCGTTACGGGAACTATTCTGACCTCGGCCATCCTGCTGGCATTTCGCAGGGCTATTTGGCGATTCATTGCGTACAAACGCTATGAGCAGGGAATCAATACGCGAAATGTGCTGATTGTTGGCACGGGAACGGCAGCGGTGGCGGTACAAAACCATCTGCAACGAGTTCGCCATCTTGGATTCACTTGCAAAGGCTTTATCCGCACGGAAAGCGACCGGTACAGCAGCGTCGAAACCGTTCTGGGCGACACATCCGAGATTGGGCGCTTGGTGCGACAGCACTTTATTGACGACATCTTTGTAACTGGGCCATGCGAGCGAGGATTGATCAAGCAGTTACTGGCCGAGGCTGCCGAGAGTGGCGTAGATGTCCGCGTAATCCCTGACTTATTTGATGGCATCGCCTGGAACGCCCCGGTGGAGTATGTCGGGCAGTTTCCTACCCTGCCGCTGCATCGCAAACATATCCCCGTTTTCGGCTTGATCGTAAAGCGCGTGCTGGATATACTCGTCTCCTCCGCTGCTTTGATCCTGCTGGCTCCGATTCTGCTAGGGATTGCTCTTGTGGTTCGCCTGGATTCCAGTGGGCCTGTGCTCTACCCCTCCGAACGCATCGGACGCAAAGGTCGAACCTTTAAGTGCCTGAAATTTCGCACGATGGTCATCGATGCGGAGGCGCGTAAAGAAGCTCTGCGCCACATGAATGAACGCGATGGCGTGCTCTTCAAGATTCGCCACGATCCGCGCGTCACGCGCATCGGACAGGTTCTGCGAAAATACTCTCTGGATGAACTTCCCCAGTTCATCAATGTGCTGTTGGGGGATATGAGCATCGTGGGGCCGCGTCCACCGCTAGCCGGCGAGGTCCGCCAGTACGATCTCTCCCACCTGCGTCGGCTGGATGTTTTGCCCGGCATCACCGGTCTCTGGCAGGTAAATGCCCGTCAGGATCCCTCCTTCGACAACTACATCTCTCTGGACACGGCCTATGTGGACAACTGGAGCCTCTGGCTGGATCTGAAGATTATGACTCGCACCTTTGGCGTGGTTCTCAGCGGTACGGGCAACTAGGCATTTCCTTGCAGGCTCTTCCCGTGCTGTTGTCTCTCGTTACAGCAGCCGATACACTGGGGCTGTGATTCTTGCTCTGGCGCAAATCAATCCAACCGTTGGCGACTTTCTTGGCAATCTAAGAAAGATTTCTGAATTTACCCACGCGGCTGCGGATCGAGGCGCGCATCTGGTAATTTTTCCTGAGATGGCCATCTGCGGCTATCCTCCCGCCGACCTCTTGGAGCGTCCTGCGTTTCTGGCGCGGAATCAACAAGTGCTGGAAGAGGTCGCAGCGCTCACCTCGCAACGCGACATTGCCATCCTCTGTGGCAGTATTACGCCCTCCCCGCACATGACCGGCAAGCGTCGGATGAACTCCGCTGTGCTATTGCAGCATGGCCGCGTGGTCTTTACGCAGTCGAAGCGCCTGTTACCGTATTACGATGTTTTTGATGAGCAGCGCTACTTTGAACCTGCGGAATCCCAAAGCCTCGTTTCCTTTGCCGGCAGGCAGATTGCAATCACAATTTGCGAGGATGCCTGGAATGACAAAAACTTCTGGCCGCATCGGCTCTACAGTATTGATCCGGTCGAGCATCTGGTGCAGCAGGGCGCATCGCTGATTCTCAACATCTCCGCCTCGCCCTACTATCGCAATAAACGTGGGCTGCGCATGGAGATGCTTTCGACGATTGCGCGTCATCATCAGGTGCCGGTGGTGATGGTGAACCAGGTGGGCGGCAATGACAGTCTGATTTTTGATGGAACCAGTCTGGTGCTGGCTCCCGATGGCCGGTGTATTGCGCAGGGTGCCTCCTTCCAGGAAGACTTGATTCTGGTCGATATGGAGACACTGACCGGAGAGATTCATCCTGCAATTGAGCCGGATGAGGATGCAGCCGTCTATCAAGCTCTGGTGCTGGGAACCAGAGACTATGTACGCAAGTGCGGATTCACCAAAGCCATTGTTGGGCTGAGTGGAGGCATTGATTCCGCCCTGGTGGCCGCTATTGCCACCGAGGCGCTGGGCAAAGAGAATGTTCTGGGTGTTGGCATGCCCAGTGAATACTCCTCGCAGGGGTCGATTGAGGATGCTCGCCAGCTCGCCAGCAATCTGGGTATCCAGTTCGAGCTGATTCCCATTCAGAGCATCTTTGCGTCGCATCGGGCCGCGCTGGCGCAGGCCTTTCAAGGGCACCCCGTTGATACCACGGAAGAAAATCTGCAATCCAGAATTCGCGGTACCATTTTGATGGCGCTTTCCAATAAACTGGCTTCGTTGGTATTGACCACGGGCAATAAATCCGAAATGTCCGTGGGCTACTGTACGCTATATGGGGATATGGTTGGAGCACTGGCTGTGATTGGCGATGTTTTCAAGACTGTCGTATACCGGCTCTGCCATCACGTCAACCGGGAGCGCGCGATCATCCCGCTGAATACGCTCACCAAGGCGCCTTCTGCGGAGTTACGGCCAGACCAGAAGGATACGGACTCGCTGCCTCCCTACGAGGTGCTGGATCCCATTCTGGAGGCGTATGTGGAACACTACCTTGGGGTGGATGCCATCGTGGAAGCGCAAGGTAAGAATTTTGACGAGGTTCGCAGAGTTTTGCAATTGGTCGAGCGGAGCGAGTATAAGCGTCAACAGGCCGCTCCAGTTTTAAAAGTAACGGAAAAATCGTTTGGGAACGGAAGAAGGTTTCCCGTGGCAGTCAAAGTGCAGATTTAACTAAATAAGGATGAATCAATGAAAATAAAAGCATTCCAGGTTATCGTCGCGGCTGGTTTTGGTCTGGCCGTTCTGGCACACGGACAAGCAACTCCCGCAGCACCGGCACCGGCACCGTCCGCACAAGCAGGTGCGCCGATCCATACCCCGCAGTTGCAACTGCATACCCCGGGCGCGCCACCAGCTCCGGCACAACCGATCACATTTCCGCCCGCCGATCCAAAGAATTTTACCGCCGATACTCCCTCCAAGAACACGGTTAATTCATTTCTCAAGCAGATTTGGGGCTATGACCCGAATCGCGCATGGCAGGTGGAGGCTATCCAGAAGACGGATGCCGCAGGCGTGAGTAATGTGCTGGTTTTGGTCGCTGAGCAGGGTGTGAGCCGCCAGCCAGCGCAAACCACATTTTTTGTATTGCCCGATGGGCAACACGCCATTGCAGGGAATCAGATGATTCCATTCAGCGCCGATCCGTACGGGGCATTCCGCGAGAAACTGAAGGCTGGCGCCAACGGCCCGTATCGTGGCATCGACTCGAAAAACCTTTTGCTGGTCGAGTTTGCCGATCTACAGTGCCCCCATTGCAAGGAGGGCCAGGCTACGATGGATCGTCTGGTGCAGGATTTCCCCAATGCCCGCATTGTTTATGAGAACTTTCCATTGAATCAGGTTCATCCTGCAGCAGAAAAGGCAGCTGAATATGGCGTGTGCGTCGCGCAACTCAAGGGCAACGCAGCATTCTTTACCTACGTGAGCGCTGTCTTTGATACGCAGTCGAAGTTGACTCCAGAGGGAACGGATCAGACTCTACAGGATGCGGCTACAAAGGCCGGAGCCGATGTTGCCGCTGTGAAACAGTGTGTTGCAGCTCCGGCTACAAAAGCCAACGTCGCTGCATCGGTGCAACTGGGAACTGACGTAGGCGTGAATCAAACGCCGATGTTGTTCATCAATGGTCGCCCGATACCGCTCAATTCAGCTACCTATAACACGTTGAAGCAGCTTGTCTCTTTTGCCGCAGATGAAGTTTCTTCTGGTCAGAAGCATTCGGCCTCGGCAACAACCAAGCCGTAGTCTCTGTACCCTGCAGAGAAAAACCATACGAGGAAGGAGACCGCTGCGGTTTCCTTCCTCGTATTATTTGATGCTGGCAGGTTTGCGGCTCAGCAAAAAGATCATGCCAATCACGACGAACAGAGTAATCAAGCCTGCAAAGCTCATCACGCGCAGGATGGAAACCGTGTATTTACCGGTTGTCGGACTGTAGTTGCAGCAGTAAATTAGCACCAGATCGGTGGCTGTGCCAATTTTTCTGCCCGAAGCATCCACCAGCGCCAGACGAACGTCACGCGGTTGATAGGCAATTCCAGAAAGATATTTTGACAGGCGACCATCCGGTGTTGCAATCAGGATGACGCTGGAGTGTGCGAACTGCGTCAGTTTGCCATCTGGCCCTGGAACACGAACATAGTGGAAGCCCACGGCCTGCGTCAGCGCGTCGATGGAGGTCTGGGATCCAGTCAGAAAATGTACGGCTGCTGCGTGGGCTGGGTTGTCCATCATATTTAGAAAATGCTGCTTTGCTTCGACAGCATCGGCAGGCTTGTCCGCCGGATCAAAGCTGACCACCACCACATCGTAATCTTTTCCTGGAGTAAATCCAGTCTGGCGCAGCGCATCGGCCATGCCGTGCAGCACTTGAGGGCAGAGCAGGCCGCAGTGGTAATACACCAGCGCCATCACAACTGGACGCTGCGCAAAATAGCGTCCTAATGGCACCGTCGCACCGGTTTCATCTTGAAACGGGGAAGCCAGCGGCAGGGCATGATTCAGATTCTGGTCGATGCCTGCGTGCTGCAGATAGGCAGGCAAACCAGATTGTGCGACCGCGCCTAAAGGCTTATCCGCAGAATACTGTGCCCAGGCGCTGCGAGAAGCTACAAAGCCAGGGAGCACCAGCAGGCAAGCTCCATACAGTGTAGAGATGAGAAAGCGATACAGCATACATTTTCTGCGGACTGAACTCACACTTTAGTGTAGAGCATTCCAGCGGAGAGGAATCTTGCAGGAGGAAGCCTGCACCATCACAGGAATCGTTTTGCGAGTCATAGAGTCAGGATGATAGCCTGTTATGTACCTCTTATTCGCTAATGGAGTGTGTGATTCATGCAGCAAAGTTACAACGGCATTCCGCTACCAGCGGACGGCGAAGTCATCCAATATGCAAAGGGAAAGCTCAACGTATCCAGCCAACCGATCATTCCGTTTATTGAAGGCGATGGCACAGGTCGCGACATCTGGCGCGCCTCGCAACGCGTTTTTGATGCGGCAGTAGCAAAAGCCTACGACGGCAAGCGCAAGGTGCAGTGGTATGAAATCTTTGCTGGCGAAAAGGCGTATGCACGCTTTAAAACCTGGCTTCCTGAGGATTCCGTAAAAGCGGCGCGCGACCTGCGCGTCTCCATTAAAGGCCCGCTCACTACGCCTGTGGGCGGAGGAATCCGCTCGCTGAATGTAACGCTGCGGCAGGAGCTGGATCTCTACACCTGTGTCCGCCCCGTGCGCTACTACCCAGGCGTGCCCAGCCCGGTCAAGCACCCGGAAAATCTGGATATCGTGATCTACCGCGAAAACACGGAGGATGTGTACTCCGGCATTGAGTTCCGGCAGGGAACGGATGAGCAGAAAAAGCTGCTCGACTTTTTGAATAACACCATGCTGGCTGGAACCAAGAAAAAAATCCGCGAGGATTCTGGCATCGGCATCAAGCCCATCTCCATTACAGGAACCAAGCGTCTGGTGCGCGCGGCGATTCAATATGCGCTCGATCATGGTCGCAAGAGCGTGACGCTGGTTCACAAGGGAAACATTCAGAAATTTACAGAAGGCGCGTTTCGCGAATGGGGCTATCAGGTCGCGACCGAAGAATTTCGCAATCACATTGTCACGGAGCGCGAGAGCTGGATTCTCGGCAACCGAGAGGCGCATCGTGTCCTGACTGCGGAGCAGAATGCAGCCCTGATTGAGCCAGGCTTGGAATTTGCTTCGGAGAGCTTCCGCAAATCCGTTGTGGAAGAAGTACGCCAGGTAACCGACCGCATCGGTGTGAGCCACGGCGACGGCAGATGGAAGCAGAAGCTGCTCATCAACGACCGCATTGCGGATTCAATCTTTCAGCAGGTCATTGTGCGGCCAGAGGAGTACAGCGTTCTGGCCACGACCAACCTCAACGGAGATTACATCTCCGATGCCTGCGCCGCGCAGGTTGGCGGCCTAGGCATCGCGCCCGGAGCCAACATTGGCGATGGCTACGCGGTCTTTGAAGCCACACACGGTACCGCGCCGAAATATGCGGACAAGGATGTCATCAATCCCGGTTCTGTGATGCTCTCTGGCATGATGATGTTTGACTATCTTGGCTGGGGCGAAGCAGCGCGTCTGATTGAAGATGCAATAGCCCTGACCATCCAGCAAAAATACGTCACCTATGACTTTGAACGCCAGATGGAAGGCGCAACCAAGGCCAAGACCAGCGAGTTTGCTACACGCATCATCGAAAACATGGACAAAGTGGCAACCGCCACTAAGTAATATTGAAATTTTCTCTATAACAATTTTCGACACAAGGAGAGACATGCGAAAGAAAGTATCCATCATTGGAGCAGGGAATGTTGGCGCCACGTGCGCGCACTGGATTGCAGCCAAAGAATTGGCCGATATTGTGCTGGTTGATCTGGTGGAAGGCATACCCCAGGGCAAGGCGCTGGACTTGATGGAGGCCATGCCTATCGAAAAGCGTGATGTCAGCATTGTTGGCAGCAACGACTACGCCGCGACAGCCAATTCTGACATTGTCATCATCACGGCGGGCATTCCGCGCAAGCCCGGAATGAGCCGCGACGATCTGCTCCAGACCAATTACAAGATCATGTCTGATGTGGTCAGCAAAGTCGTAGCTGTATCGCCGAACAGCATTCTGATTATTGTCTCCAATCCATTGGATGCGATGGCGCAGGCTGCCTTCAAGCAGGCGAAATTTCCACGCGAGCGCGTCATCGGCATGGCTGGCGTATTGGATTCAGCTCGTTACCGCAGCTTTATTGCGGAGGAATTGCAGGTCAGTGTGGAGAATGTCACCGCATTTGTTCTGGGTGGTCATGGCGACACGATGGTTCCACTGCCGCGCTACTCCACCGTTTCCGGCGTGCCGATTACGGAACTGATGGACAAGGAAACCATTGACCGAATCGTGCAGCGCACGCGTGATGGTGGCGCCGAGATTGTAAAGCATCTCAAGACTGGCAGCGCCTACTATGCACCTTCGGCTGCAACCGTGGAGATGGTGGAAGCCATTCTTAAAGACAAGAAAAAAATCCTTCCTTGCGCTGCGTATCTGGAGGGCGAGTATGGAATCCACGGCCTTTGCGTTGGTGTTCTCTGCAAGCTGGGAGCGCGTGGGATTGAGAAGATCATTGAGCTGAAGCTGAACGAAGAAGAGATCGCAGGGGTCAAGAAGAGTGCCGCTGCGGTCAAGGAACTCTGCGCAGTGATTGGCGTGTAGTTTTTTCAGGATGAACAACAGAAAAGGCCCGCGCAGTGCGCGGGCCTTTTCTACTTGCAGTATTCCTGCACTTACGATGCAACCCGCTCAATTACAAGCGACTCAATGACCACAGGAGTCTTCGGTTTGTCCTGACGATCCCGCGCAACAGTGGAGATTTTATCGACAATCTCCAAACCTTCGACCACTTCGCCAAAGATGGTGTGTTTGCCGGTCAGCCAGGTGGTTGCAGCTACCGTAATAAAAAACTGCGAGCCATTGGTGTTTGGCCCGGAGTTGGCCATCGCCAGCTTGCCTTTTGCGTTGAAGCTGTGTGAGGAACCTTTTGTTTCGTCCTCAAATTGATAGCCGGGGCCACCAAAGCCTGTACCCGCCGGATCGCCACCCTGGATCATAAATTCGGGAATCACACGGTGAAAGATTGTTCCATCAAAGAGCTTGTCGTTGCTTTTCTTATTGCCAACCGGGTGCGTCCACTCGCGTTTGCCTTCAGTTAATTCGATGAAATTCGCAACGGTTTTGGGAGCTTCTTTTTCAAAGAGGCGGCAAACAATTTTGCCTTCGGATGTGTTGAAGACAGCGTAGGTACCTGGTGCCAGAGACATGGTGAAACTCCTTTATAAAATAAAAAGCTGAAAAATGTGGTTGATCGTTTCTCAATCCCGCTTCGTCAGCTTGGGAGTGGGTGTAGCAGTCTGCGGCGGTGGTGTTTTCGCAGGGGCCTGCTTGGGTACTGGCGGCAACGGCTGACCATTCTTCACAATCGTGACCTTATACAGCGTTACGGGATCGAGTGGCTTGTCCCGGCCATCGCGTTCAACATCGGTAATGCTCTGGGCGACAAGAACACTGGCATCATCGCATTTTCCAAAGATGCTGTAGTGTCCATTAAGGGGCGGATACGGCGCAACTGTAATGAAAAATTGTGAGCCGTTGGTGTTCGGCCCAGCGTTGGCCATCGCCAGCATTCCAGCTTCTTCAAAATTCAGGTTTGGATCCAGTTCATCGTTGATGAAGTATCCCGGATCGCCACGTCCCGTACCCGTAGGATCGCCGCCCTGAATCATAAATCCTGGGATGACGCGGTGGAAAGGGGTGCCATCATAGTAGGGCTTGCCCTGAACAATTTTGTGTGTCACCGGATCGGTTCGCTTCTTGCTTCCATCTGCAAGGCCGACAAAATTCTCCACGCTAAGGGGAGATTCTTTGGAGTACAGTTTGCAGACCATGCGGCCCATGCTGGTATCGAAGACTGCCGTCGGGCCTTCCGGCTGTATTTGTGGCTGGATGTTCGCTTCTGTGCTCGGAGCATCAGGCAGGGCTTGCGAACCAGCGGCTTGCGAAGGGGTGTCTTGTTGCGCGAGAACACGCAGGCCCACCAGCACAAGGCAGACGAGCACCGCAAGATATAGGCCATAGCGAAGAGAAGATCGGATCGAACGCATAGCCCTATTGTATCGACAGCGGCATGGATTCGCAGCCGGGGTACTGGTATTCTTCGTGAGAAAGCCATTTTTAAGGAGACATCCGAAATGAATGCAGTGATTCAGAAAGCGGCCAGGCTGGCTGTTTGGATTCCAACCCTCGCCGTTTCAACCTTGGCGGTCGCGCAGGCCGCGCCCAGTGTCCAACCGGCGGAAAGCGCTGCCCCGGTTGCCACCCGCACCATTTCCATCGAAGCGAAAAAGTTTGAATTTATTCCCGCTGAAATCACGTTGAAAAAAGGCGAGACCGTGCAATTGGTGTTGACCTCCGAGGATACGCATCACAGCCTACTGGTAAAAGACCTGGGCATCAACGGAGATATGAAAAAAGGCGTTGTGACCAACGTGACCGTCACGCCCCAGGAGGTTGGAGATTTTAAAGGTCGATGCGGTGTCTTCTGCGGCATGGGACACAGCAAAATGCACTTTGTGGTGCATGTGATGAATCCGTAGTCAGCACTCGTTCCATGCGAGGCTTTCGCCTATGAGCGCAACATTTTCCTCTGTTCCCGGCAGCATCTCTAGCACCGTGCAGCAGGCTGCGCAGGCGCTGGGCTTCCACCTTGCTGGCATCACGCAGGTGCCAGAGCCGGGTTCCGAGGAAGAATTTTCTGAACTGACGGCCTTTTCGCAATGGATTGCCGAAGGCCGCGCCGGAGAGATGCACTATCTCCAGCGGAAAGATGAGAAGGGAGCGTATCTGCGCTCCTCGCTGCGTGTGCCGTTTCCCTGGGCGCGCTCTGTAATTGTCTGCGCCGTCAATTACAACTCGCCGCAACCGTACTCGCAGCAGCCCGCACCAGAGGAAACAGGCTGGATTGCTCGCTATGCCTGGAGCGGCCAGCCGCAAAATTCTCTTGCTGCGGAACAGCCCCAGCCTTCAACTACCCAATCCGCCACGCTCCAGCCAACGGATTATCACCTTGTTATTCGCGACCGGCTGGAGGAACTCTCCGCCAAACTTCAGACGGAGCTTGGCACGTTTACATCACGCTGTTTTGTGGATACCGGGCCGCTGGTCGAGCGTATCTACGCCAAATATGCTGGATTGGGCTGGCAGGGAAAGAACACCTGTCTGATCCATGACAAGATTGGCTCCTGGTTTTTTCTGGGGGTTCTTATCACCTCGCTGGAGCTGCCCCATGCAGAGCAGCCCGCGCAGATGCCAGATCGCTGCGGGAGCTGCACACGCTGTCTGGATGCCTGTCCCACGCAATGTCTGGAGCCGTATCAGATGGATGCCAGCCGGTGCATCGCCTATCTAACGATTGAAAAGCGCGGTGAGATTGCCGAGGAACTTCAGGCTGCCATCGGTCGGAATGTCTTTGGCTGCGATATCTGCCAGGAAGTTTGTCCGTGGAACCGGCGTGCGCCCATCACCAACTGGCCGGAGCTGGCGGCTCGTCCGGAACTGGTGAATCCTGCGCTGGAATGGCTGGAGGGGATGGATGCGTCGGAGTATCGGAAGTTGTTTCGCGCCTCGCCCCTCTCGCGGAGCAAGCACGAGGGATTGCAGAGAAATGTGGCCATCGCCGTTCGCAATCAAACCACAACAGAAGCGAAAGCAACAACGCAGGTACCTGTGGCCGATGACCATCCGGTACCTGCGCCCCTGTAAGAAGTCCCAGAACATCACATTGGGGGAGGGCTGGACTTCTCTATTGCAGGGAAACCTCTTGAACCTTCGCAGGTCGCATAACATTGGCAGCATTCAGGCCCTTGGGGCCTTGCTGGCATTCAAACTCAACCGGATCCCCCTCGTTCAGAGTCTTATAGCCATCCGCCTGAATAGCGGAGAAGTGAACAAAGACATCTTCTCCGGTTGAGCGTTGAATAAATCCGTATCCTTTTGCGCCATTAAACCACTTCACTACACCCTGTTCCCGCACGCTTGCATCCTTTCTTGTTGTATCTCCGCCAGCTTTGGAGTCTGAATCCATGCCAGCCAGAAATCCTGCAACTCAAATGCTGCAAATTGGCCTACCAAACGCAAACCCGCGGCAAACAGACCAAAGGCTTGTGGTGAATCGTGACCATGTTATGACAGGAAATACAGAGAAATGCAAGAAAAATTTACATGGGGAGTCCAGGTGCATACGGCACCGGTGCAGGCCACCTTGTGCAAGGTAGAGGGAATTTGTCGATTTCAGCGGCAAATCAGCAGAAATTGAACATTCCCAGGGCTGGGCGGGTATGCTGGAGGTGCAGCCTATGTCGATTCTTTCCATTACGCCTCACCCGCCGCAAAAGGATGAAATTCCGTCCACCAGAGAGCCGGTTCCTGAGAGCCTGCTGAAGCAAATCTGGGCATTGTTGCGATACCTGTCCCGTACTGAAGTCCATACCTATGCGTTCAGCGTGGCCGCGAATGCCATCTTGTCCCTGTTCCCATTCATCCTTCTATTGCTTACACTTACAGACCGCGTCTTTCATTCTCCTCGGATGGAACTGGTTGTCGGCGATCTATTGCGCAGTCTTTTGCCGACCGGGCAGGACTTTGTTGTCCGCAATATGCTGTGGCTGGCGCATGCGCAGAAAAAAGTCGCAATTTTTTCTGTCTTTATGTTGCTGGTCTCCTCGACCGGAGTTTTTCTGCCATTGGAGATTGCCCTGAATCAGGTCTGGGGCGTGCACGAAAATCGTTCCTACCTACGAAACCAGATGGTTTCGCTTGGGCTGGCATTTGCTGTGGGTTTCCTGGCGCTGGCATCCGTAGCGTTTTCCGCGGCGCATCAGGCAGTGCTGGGCGTTCTGTTCTTTGGCCATACACAAAACATTGTCTTCCGCATACTGGCGCAGAGCGTTTTGCAGACCCTGGCCGGAGTATCGAGCATCGGCATTTTCTTTTTGATTTACTGGCTCCTGCCGAATCGTAAAATTCCGGCCATGTCCGTGCTGCCCAGCGCCATTGTCACGGGACTAGTCTGGGAGGGAGCCAAACTGGCCTACATTGTGGTGCTGCCACGGCTGGATTTGCACTCCGTCTACGGCCCGTTTGCCACCTCCGTTGGCTTGATGATGTGGGCCTTTCTTTCAGGCCTCATCCTGCTGGCTGGAGCGCATTTCACCGCAGCGCGATCCCTGTGGCGCGCAGAGAACCTTCCGGAGCTGCAAAACAATCCATTACAAAACAATCCATCCTAATGGAAAAAGGTTTCGGCAAAACGATACACTTGGACGACTCCAATGAATCGAGCGCTGGATACTCGAAGCTACTCCCCATCCTTCCTTGAGAAAATGGAAGAGAGATCTTTTCGGCTCTTCCATCGCAATCCGCCAGCTACCCTACTTGGAAGCAGTGCGTTCTGGCTGTTTGTTATCACGGTAGTACTGTTTGCGTTCGCCTGGATTCCCGGCGATGTTGGCGATATTTTCGCCTCTCTGGCTACGCTGACTCTGCTGGCTACCATATTTTCTACTGTGCCGTTATTGCTGCGCTGGTTGCGCTGGCGCATGTTGTGGAAGCTGCGGAATCGTCTATGGGTGACGTACCTGTTGATTGGGCTGGCGCCGGTGGTGCTCTTTGGAACGCTGGCGGCCATTGCCGCGTATGTCCTCTCCGGGCAGTTTGCTAACTTTGCCGCGACTGCGGAGATCAGCACGCAACTGACGGATCTATCGGCGCGCAATCAGGAGTTTGCCATTCAGATTGCGCATCTGGTCTCCGATCACAGTGAAAATCTGTCGAAAATGCAACTTACTAATATCCACTTTTCTGCGGGAGATATTCCGCAGACCGGGGCACTCTTTCAGCGGGGGGCAATTCTGGATGGGCAGCCACTCACGTTGTCCTGGCTCCCAGACTCGATGAAGATGAAGGAATCCCAGCCTCCAGCCTGGGTCAAGGCTCCCTTTCGCGATCTGGTGGTGGACAACGGTCAAATTTCGTTTCGCGTAGTGGACAGCGTAGCCGTGGGTAGCCACACAGTCGTTACCATGACCAGCCTGCCGCTCAATGCCGCGTTTCTAGGCGGACTTGCCAGCGACCTGGGCCGGATTACGCTACAGCCGATGAGTCGCTTGAACATCGACGATGTTTCCAGTCGCCTGGCTGCAAACTCGAGGCAAGCTGCCAATCTTGAAAATCACGCAGATTCTTTTCTCTTGAAGCAGTCGGAAGCCGAATTGGACGCGAGCAAGCTCACGGTAAAAACAATTTCTGGCGGTGTTCTGTCTAAGCGCGTCAACCTGTTAGACATTCCCATTGAATTTCCCATGCTTCTGGATACGACGAGTTGGAGCAGTGGAAAGCGCTTTGCGATGGTCGCGCTGGTCACGTCGCGCCCATCCCTGCTCTATCAGCGGCTATTTCGCCAATCCATAGTAATGGGGACAGCTCTGCGCATTGCACTGCTGGTGGCTGCGCTGGTGTTCGGAGTGCTTCAGTTGCTGGCGCTCTGGATGGCCAGTCGATTGAGTCGCACGGTCACGCAATCCATTTCTGAGCTACATCAGGCAACACGCGCGGTCGATGCGGGAAGGCTCGATTACCGCATTCAAATAACCCGCAACGACCAGCTTGCCGATCTGGGACGCAGCTTTAACAGTATGTCGGCCTCGCTGGAAAAGTTGCTGGCAGAACAGCATGAGAAAGAGAGAATGCAGAACGAGCTGGCCATCGCCCAGGAGGTGCAGGAAAATCTCTTTCCCAGCACCAGTATTGTGTTGCCGAAGCTGGAGCTGTATGGTTTTTGCCGACCTGCGCGCGCTGTGAGTGGCGATTACTATGATTTTCTTCTCTTCGGTGAGGAGGGAATTGGTCTTGCCCTGGGGGACATTAGCGGAAAGGGAATCTCCGCAGCGCTGTTAATGGCCACGCTCCATTCTGCGGTTCGGGCCTATCGTTTTTGTAGTGAAGACCTTCTGGAAAATCAGAACGGAAACTCCGACACGCAGACGGATATTTTTCAATCGCCAGGGAAAATTCTTTCGCTTCTGAATCGCCATCTTTACCTGAGTACGCAGCCGGAAAAATACGCCACATTGTTTTTGGCGCATTACGATGCGCAGGATCGCAGGCTGCGGTACTCAAACGGAGGCCACTTGCCGCCGCTTGTGCTACGTGCCAACGGTACGGTAACGCGGCTGGATCGCGGGGGCACCGTGGTTGGATTGCTGGAAGGCGTGAGCTATGAAGAAGGCCGCGTAAACCTGGAGCCTGGAGATTTATTGGTTGGCTATACCGACGGCGTCACCGAGCCGGAAAACGAGTTTGGAGAATTTGGTGAGGCACGCATGATGGAAGTGATTCGAGAGCATCGTCACCTGCCGCTACCAGAGATATGTAACCGCCTGTTGCTTGCGCTGGACGAATGGATTGGCACTGCGGAGCAGCCGGATGACATTACCCTGGTGCTGGCGCGCCAACAATAAGCTGACTGCATCCGCAAACATGAATTTTTATTTCACGGAAAAAGATTTCACCACAATGTTATTCGGCTGGCTGCCTACCGGAAGCATAGTGAACAGAGAATGCGTCAGGGTGCGGATGACCGAGACATCGCCGGAGCGATGATCGACAACGAACAACAGATTTCCAGCCGTGGAGAAGGCCAGCGCATCCGGGCCATCGCCAGCGCGAGTGGATCCAATCAGCCGCGCCTCATCGACACTAAATATCCCAACGGAGTTTGCATCAAAATTGCTGATGTAGAGTGTTGAATTATCCGCGCTCACCAGGCCTCTGGAGGGATGCGCGCCGACCAGATATGCGCCGCCAACTTCGTTGGTGCCTGTCGCAATCTCTGAGATGGTGTTGGCATCGAAGTTGGGAACAAAAATCTCTCCGCTGTCGGGCTTCATCGCCAGATGCACGGGTGTCTTGCCAACGTCAAGAAAATCGAGCAGGGCATCCTGACCGCGTGTGCTGGAAGCCAGTGCTAGCACCATCACCTGGTGCCCGCCCGAACATGCGATGAATGCTTTACTGGAATCAGGCAGGATCGCAATATCCGTTGCGCTGGAGCAGCCGCTGAAGACGCTGCGCACGCGCATCGCCTGGGGATCGACAACGCTTACACTGTTGCCCACGCGGTTGGAAACCACCAGCGCGTGTCCATCCGGGCTGATGCGCGCCATGCCGGGCGCTTCGCCCACGCCAATCACAGCAATCTCGCGACGCTGATTGAGGTCAAGAACAGAAACCGTATTCGAGCCGGAGTTGGCAATGTAGGCGCGCTTGCCGTCGGCAGCTACAGAAATAAAATAGGGAAGTTGATGCACGGGGATGGTCGCAACCACGGAGTTTTTTTCTGTGTCGATGACACTCACTGATCCGCTGCCACTGTTGACGACGTACACCTCTTTGCGCGTTGGATTGATGGCCACGCCCGTCGGATTGCTGCCGACGCGAATCGTGCGATCCTGCCGCAGATTGACAACATCCAACACCGTAACAGTATTGCTGCCGCCGTTGGTCACATACGCGTATTCGCGATAGCTGGCCGGGTAGGTAGGGAAGTCGTGAGGCCGACAGCCCGTCAAAAAATCTGGAAGCAGCAGCAGAAAAAACAGGTTTTTACGCCACAGCAATTGCTTTTTTTGCGAGTTGGGGCTGCGGTCTTCGGGCATGATGCGTTGATCCTGTTGAGATTGAAACGGCTACTTCTGGGTGCGTCGCCATCCCAGAGCAATACTGCCCAGATAGCCAAGTTGCAGCACCCAGGTAATCATGTAGGCGAGAATCAGGTTTCTGTGTTGCATGGTCGCTCCTATGGTTGAGACAGCAGGCTGGATTCCAGCGCTTGCAGCGCAGCTTCCTGCTCTTGAGATTGACGCTTGCGCTCCAAACGATACCGCAGCGCTACCAACAGAAATCCCCAGGCAAACCAACCCGCCAGATTCCACCATACGGCAGGCCACATGCTGGGGTCGAGTCCTGATCCTGGGCCGCCGCCAATCACCGGCGAAGGATGCTGCGTGCGCCACCAGCGCGTGGACATATAGACGATGGGCACATCGAGGAATCCAAAGACGGAGAGTACAGCAGCCAGCGTGCGCACCTGACCGCCCGCGGAAAAGCGTCGCAGCAGCAGATAGCTGACATAGATCAGCCAGAGCATCAGCGTGCTGGTCAGACGCTCATCCCACGTCCACCAGATGCCCCAGACGGGCTTGGCCCACAGCGGGCCGCTGATCAGAACGATAGTGCAGAAGATGACGCCCATCTCGGCCGTAGCCAGCGCCAACGCATCGGCAGCCTCGGCCTTGAAGGGATTCTGGCGACGATAGGCAAGGTAGGCGACGGAGGCACAGAAGCTGACGAAGAACATCAGAAAGGCCATCCACGCCGAGGTGACGTGATAGTAGAAAATGCGCTGAATGTTACCCATCGTGGCCTCTGTGGGAGCCACAAAGATGGCCTGATAAAAACCCTCAGCCAGAAGGGCCAGCGTAATAGGAACCGCAATCCAAAGTATTCGCTTCATAGAGGTTTTGTGACCATGTATAGTCTACGCCAGCTTGCGATCTACTCTGCGTGCAGGATGGTTGCAAAGAGCAGCAAGCTGATAGTGGTAAAGATGATGTCGTATCCCGCGAGCAGACGAATCCACAGGCCGGGGTCGTACTCGCCAGTCAGGATCGCAGTGGTCGCCTCGACCATGGCCAGCACCGCAGGGATGGAAATCGGAAAAAGAATCAGCGGCAGCAGCAGTTCGCGATTGCGCGTACGCAGCGAGAGCGCGCCAAAGAAGGTTCCGTTGATGACCAGTGCCAGCGTACCTAACGGCAGCACAATCCACAACAGCCAGCCCTGGCCCAGCGCGTGCAGATTATAAAAGACGATGAAGATAGGCGCGAGCACCACCTGCACCGCAGTGACAAAAGTGAAATTCGCCAGCACCTTGGCTAGGAACAATGCGCTGGGCGCTGCGGGAGCCATGCGCTGCGCATCCAGAACATGATGGCGCAATTCGCGCGTCCAGGTCTGGTTGAGCGCGGTAACAGCGGCGAACAACAATGCCACCCAGAGAATGCCCCCTGCAATCTGCCGCGAGACGGCAGTCGTGGGATCAAAGGCAAAGCTGAAGAGCACGACCACCAGCAGTGAAAAAAACAGCATCCCGTTGATGGCATCTTTCGAGCGCCACTCCAGGCGCAAATCTTTTTGCAGATGCGCAGCCAGCACGCGAAGATAGCTCATGCAGTACCTCCAGCGCGGGGTGCACCAGCATTCCATGCGACAATCTCGCCCTGGCGCATCTGGCAGAATGTATCCGCCAGAGAGCGCGTCAGCTCCGGCTGATGCGTGGTCAGCAGGATGGTGCGATGCTGATTGCGCATCTCCGTCAACACGCGCAGCATCTGTTCCGCGCTGGCTGCGTCGATATTGGAAAACGGCTCGTCGAGTAGGAGCAACTCCGGCTGCGCCAGCAGCACCCGCGCCAGGGCAGCACGCTGCCGCATACCTTGCGAATACTGACCGACAGGCCGCTTCAGGCCAGGGTCGAGGCCAACCAGCTTCAGCGCCTCTTGCGGCGAGAGTTTGTCCACACCTGCGTAGAGCGCGGAGAAATATCGTAGATTTTCCAGCGCGGTCATCTCGTCATACAGCATGGAAGCGTGGCTCAGATAGCCAACGCGATGACGCGCATCCTGCGCTGTTTCGGAGCCAAAGAGCCGCAACGACCCAAAGGATGGATGCAGCAGACCCGCAATGACGCGCAGCAGCGTGGATTTCCCCGCGCCATTTTCGCCAAGAATTACAGTGCATTGGCCGGATAAAAATTGTGCGGTCACCTTTCGCAGCGCCGCAAAATCCCCATAGAGTTTGGAGATGCCTTCGAGTTGCACGACGGCTGCGTCTGCGGGCACGAGTGGTGGATGCTGGCTAATTGTTTTGTACCGGGGCAGTGGCCATCGTAGCGGTCGCGGCAGTTTTTTGCTGCGTGGGAGCGTATTTTGACGCGCACTTGGCTTGAATCTGCGTGGCGTGAAAGACCCCATCGCGGCCATAGGAGCCAATGGCAAGCGCCTGCGCGTTGTCCTTGAAGGTATCCGGTGGCGGCTCCATGCCGGTATAGCTGACGCGCAGCGTATTGCCCTGTTCCACTAGAACAAAGTGCATTTGGGAGCCATCCTGCTGGATTGACCCCGGCTGCACATTCCCCGCCACGCGCAGGTGGCGTGTGAAGGCTTTGTTGCCCATGCTCTGCAACTCGGCTATGGTCACGTAGTAGCTTTTATTCGCGCGCACGCCGGTGATGGCTAAGTATCCGATGGTTCCAAGAATGATGACGATCGCAATGGCGACGCGCACGGTTGTCTGCTGACTCTGCATGGTGTTTTCCTCAACACTCCAGAGTATGAAGCTGTGCCCTCGTGGTCAAGTGATGACGATCACACCTGTGCGCGCATCCACAAATTTCTACAGGAATCACCAGCGTATAATGACGCTAGTCGCAACCGGCATCGCACAGGAGTTGGATAGGTTTCGACCACGCGGCAGATATTGATTTTGCAGAGGATAGATCATGAGCAATCACGGTAACGGCACGCAGGCTTCCAATGGATCGCACCTGAACGGTAATGCGCTTCCAGCGCTCCGCTCCGAATGGATTGTGAAACGACGCGAGGAGGCAGCGCGTACCGGCGACACCAACATGTCGCAGATGCACTTTGCTCGCCTGGGGAAAATTACCGAAGAGATGGTCTACATTGCCCAGCGCGAAAAGCTGGCTGTGGAGTTAATCCGCGACGAAGTCGCCGCCGGACGCATGATTATTCCTGCCAACATCAATCACCCGGAGCTGGAGCCGATGGCCATTGGCGTGGCCTCACTTTGCAAGATCAATGCCAACATCGGCAACTCTGCCATCTCCTCCAACATTGATGAAGAGTTGCGCAAGCTGCACACCGCCGTACATTTCGGTGCCGATACGGTCATGGATCTCTCTACGGGGGGCAGCATTCCAGAGATTCGCGAAGCCATTTTGCGTCACTCGCCCGTGCCCATTGGAACGGTGCCGCTGTATGAGGCGCTGAATCGCGTCAAAAAGCTCGAAGATTTAAACATTGATGTGTATCTGGAAGTGATTGAGGAGCAGGCCGAGCAGGGTGTCGATTACTTTACGGTTCACGCCGGGCTGTTGATCCAATATGTGCCGCTGGTATCCAAGCGCATTACGGGCATTGTCAGCCGCGGCGGAGCAATTCTCGCGCAGTGGATGACGCATCACCACAAACAGAATTTTCTCTACGAACATTTCGACCGCATCGTGAAGGTGATGGCGAAGCATGATGTCAGCTTTTCTCTGGGCGACGGTCTGCGTCCCGGCTGCATCGCCGATGCCAGCGACGAAGCGCAATTTTCTGAGCTAAAGACCCTGGGCGAGTTGACGACCAAAGCCTGGCAGAGCGATGTTCAGGTGATGATTGAGGGGCCGGGTCATATCCCGCTCGACAAAATCAAGGAGCAGGTGGAAAAAGAAGTTGAGCTTTGTCACAGTGCTCCGTTCTACACGCTCGGCCCGCTGGTTACGGACATCGCTCCCGGGTACGACCACATTACCAGCGCGATTGGCGCGGCTATGATCGGCTGGTACGGCGCGGCCATGCTTTGCTACGTTACGCCAAAAGAGCATCTCGGCCTGCCCAACGAAAAAGACGTCAAGGACGGTATGATCGCCTACAAGATCGCTGCTCACGCTGCGGATGTGGCGCGTCATCGGCCAGGCGCGCGCGACCGCGATGATGCCATCAGTCACGCTCGCTACACTTTTGATTGGGACAAACAGTTCGCGCTCTCGCTCGATCCAGAAACTGCGCGCTCCATGCACGATGAGACGCTGCCGGATGACTACTACAAAGAGACAGCCTTCTGTTCCATGTGCGGGCCAAAATTCTGCTCCATGAACTGGTCGACCAAGGTGGATGAGTACAACAAGCTGGAGCATGGTCTGAAGAAGCAAGACCTGACGCAGTTGGTCACGGAGCAGATGCTGGCCACCACGCGGCGATAAGGTTTTGTTTTCGTGAAAAGATTAGGGTTGCAGTCTCTCTGGCACCCATTTTTATTCCTAAGATTGAGATGTAGGCCTGCCCGACTTGGGAGGGAAGGATCAAGGGAAACATTCTGCCCAGTTGGAATCCTGATTTATATCTCCAGTTTGCCAATCAACGGACCCGTCCCGCGTGGGATCTCGCCACCCGAGCCCGCGAACTTCTCAAGGATCGGGCTGACCGTCCACTACGCATCGTCGACCTAGGCTGCGGCCCTGGCAACTCCACTGCGGTGCTTGCTGCTTGCTTCCCTGGAGCAGAAATTATCGGACTCGACAGCTCGCCCGAGATGATCCAGCTGGCGACGGCTTCTTCGATCCCCGCATCGTGGGTAATGGCGGATGTGGAAAGATGGCAACCAGCAACCACCTTCGATCTCGTGTTTTCCAATGCACTCCTGCAATGGGTACCAGATCAAGCGGTGCTTCTCTCCGCTATCGTGCGATGGCTTGCGCCCGGCGGCGTCATCGCCATCCAGGTGCCAGCCAACAATACGAGCAGCTTGCATAAGGCGCTTTTGACAACTGCCGCCTCGGCCAAGTGGCAGGGCGCATTTTCTGGCATATCCGATCATCTGTACTATCGCGAGCCTGACTACTACCATGAAGTGGTCGAAGAACATTGTCATGAAGT